>ORJL010560660.1_pt1 | contig 57091 bp, 52 predicted proteins | sample 1779941 | NCBI WGS metagenome assembly ORJL01 (sample SAMEA104232317, study PRJEB22302) | groundwater metagenome | biome: forest; feature: aquifer; material: groundwater | place: USA | collected 2011-08-07 | depth 5.8 m | reverse complement strand
TTTTGTCGTAAGACAAACAATTTTTCAATCAATCTTTAAAGCCTGCAGGCTTTAAACTATTTTTCGTATTGTAAACATCCATTTTAGATAACAATGGATGTTTAATCATCTAAGAATTATTCTATTGGTGTCAGATACAAAGTAACAATATCCTTAAAAATCAAACTTTCAATTCTTTCTGCTCGCCTTCAGGAATAATCTCCTCTCTTGGAACAAGGACAATATCTGCAAGCTTATCATTATTCTTTAATCTGACTACATGAACTCCCTGCGTCGCTCTTCCCATTACTCTCAAATCTTTCATATTTACTCTTAATACCATTCCTGCCTTAGTCGTTGCAATGACTGAATCTTTATCTCCAACGCTTAAAGAACCTATAACCTCTCCAGTTTTATCATTTGTCTTTAAATTAATTACTCCCTTTCCAGCCCTTCCCGTTAATCTATAATCGTCTAATGAAGACCTCTTTCCAAACCCTTTATTTGTCACAGTTAATATTGTCGTCTTTCCATCAAGAGGCAAGACCTCAAGAGAAACAACTTCGTCGCCTTTTCCAAGATCAATTCCTCTAACTCCATAACTTCCTCTTCCCATTGCCCTTACTTCATCTGAATTGAATCTTATCGCCTGTCCTTTCTTTGTAATCAATAAAGTTTCCTGTTTATCATCTACTCTTCTTACATTAATAATCACATCTGAATTATCAAGAGGCAAGTTCATAATTCTGACCCCAGAGTTTCTAGGTTTAGACACGTCCTTCAATGGAAGTTTCTTAACCTGCCCTAATTTAGTTACAAACATTAAATATCCTTTCTCAAAATCTTTTATTGCCATAACACTAGCCACATTTTCATCTCTCAAGTTAAGCACATTTGCCAATGCTCTTCCTTTACTCTGTCTTTCAGATGCAGGAATATCATTAGCTTTGAGCCAATAAACTCTTCCTCTAGAAGTAAAGAACAACATGTAATCGTGTGTGGAGCAAGTTATCAATTGTTTAACAAAATCTTCATCTTTCAAATCAGCTCCCGTAACCCCTGATCCTCCCCTTCTCTGCTCCCTATAAGATTTAATATCCATTCTTTTTATATAACTCGCTCCAGTTATCAAAACAACAACATCTTTTTTCTCAATCATATCTTTCTCAGAAATCTCATCAACTTTCTTTATAACTCTGGTCTTTCTTTCATCGCCATAATTCTTCTTAATTTCGAAAACTTCTCTCTTTATAACTCTTAATATCTCATCTTCGCTTCCCAAAATCTTTTCTAATTCTGCAATAATTTCTTTAAGAGATTTTTTCTCATCTTCAAGTTTATCTGTTTCCAATCTAGTCAATTGAGAAAGTTTCATTTCAAGAACAGCTTTAGCCTGTCTTGCAGTCAGACCAAACTTTTTCATTAATCCATCGTTCGCCTCGGTAGGATTTTTGCTCTTTTTAATAAAATCAACAATCTCATCTATGTTCTTCAAAGCAATTAACAAACCTAAAACTATTTCCAATCTATTTTTAGCTTTATTCAAATCAAATTTGCTTCTGTTTATTACAATTAATTTTCTATATTTTACATATTCTTCTACAACATTCTTTAAAGTTAAGACTCGAGGTTGATTTCTTACTAGAGCAAGAATATTGGCATCAAAATTACTTTGCAGATTAGTCAGCTTGTATAATTTATTTATGGTATATTTAGGATCGGTTCCCTTTCTCAGTTCGATAACAATTCTAACTTCCCCCTTGGCAGATTCATCTCTTAAATCAGAAACATCTGGTAATTTCTTCTCTGTCGCTAATCTAGCTATATCTTTGACTAAATCAGCCTTATTTACCATGTAAGGAATCTCTTTAATTATTATCACCGGTTTTCCAGTTTTATCTTCTGTCGAAACTTTTCCTCTAATCACAACTCTGCCTTTCCCAGTCTTGTACATTTCTTTTATTCCACTTCCTGCAATCACCCCTCCAGTTGGAAAATCAGGTCCAGTAACAATCTCGCACAATTCATCAATCTCTATATTAGGTTTATTGATATAAGCAACAATAGCATCGCACAACTCATTTAAATTATGCGGGGGGATATTTGTTGCCATTCCAACCGCAATTCCTGTTGCTCCATTCAACAATAAATTAGGAAGCTTTCCTGGCAAAGTTTCAGGTTCTTCCAACGAATTATCATAATTAGGAAGCATCTTTACAGTTTCCTTTTCTATATCATCAAGAAGTTCCTTAGCAATTTTAGTTAATTTCGCTTCGGTATATCTATCTGCGGCTGCAGAATCTCCATCCATGCTTCCAAAATTTCCTTGCCCATGAACTAAGGGATATCTCAAAGAAAAGTATTGAGCCATTCTTACTAAAGCATCATATATTGCAATATTACCATGTGGGTGCAATTTACCCATTGTATCTCCAACAATCCTCGCACACTTCATCGTGGCTTTTCCAGAATCTAATCCAAGATTATGCATTGTATATAAAATTCTTCTATGAACAGGTTTCAAACCATCTTCGACAGAAGGCAAAGCTCTTTGAACAATTACAGACATTGCATAATCAATATAGGATTTCTCCATTTCTTCAACAATTTCAACTCCAAGAACTCCTTTCTCATTTCCAATTTGGTTTTTCTCTCTCCTCTTATTTTCATCTTCCAGAATTTCTTGCTCTGCTTTGTCCTCGCCGTTTCCATTTCCGTTATTCTCTTCTGTCATTCTTACCTAATCCTCCTAACTTCATCAGAAGGCAAAGGTTGTGGCACTTCATATTTAAATAAATCCACACCCTCGTCTCTTTCAACAAACGTATAAACATGCCTCCATCCTCCCCCCTCTTTTGTCATAATACGCCCGGTAGGATCCACTTCACATCCCATTTGAATTAATTGCTCAGCAGTATACAAATTTTTGTTCATCTTCTCCCTCCAGTTTTCTTTTCTCCTTTAACAATTTTACCTTTTAGATTTTCACTCATATTTCCTCCAACAATTTCTTTTTCAGGAAAAATACTTCCTGAAAACCCGCACTTCTTGCACATCCATGTCCCAGTCATTCCTCCAGCTATCATCATGACTTCCTCGCTTTCACAATTCGGGCAAAAATTTTTACCTATCATCTGCCCTCCAGTTTATCGACCTGCGAACTTCTCCAGTTAATAAATTATAATAAGCGATTGGTTTAACTTTTTTGTCCTTATCTAATTCAACAACAAGGTAAATCCCATGAGAATTGTTTTCATATCTCCAAGTATCTTTAGGCAACCCATCAAAATCAATCTTTCTATACGGATGAAATCCTTCTTCTTCCATTTTCTTAATGTCAATTTCAACATCTAATTCTAACATTTTAAGTATCAATCACGGCCTCCTTTGCCTTTTCTGCTATAAATTGTCTTCTAGCTTCAACATCATCGCCCATTAACCTTGAGAAAACTTCATCTGCAGCGGCCGCATCTTCAACAGTTACTTTCTTTAATAATCTTTCCTTGGGATCCATAGTTGTCTCCCATAGTTGTTCAGGATTCATTTCTCCAAGACCTTTAAATCTCTGGACAGAAACATTGTCTCCAAGTTTTGCAATCATCTTCTTTAATTCCTCATCAGAATAAACATAATGAATTACTTTTTTCTTTATTCTATACAATGGAGAAACAGCAATGTAAATATTTCCATTGTCAATTAAAGGTCTTAAAAATCTGAAAAAGAAAGTCAATAACAACGTTCTAATGTGTGCCCCATCAACGTCTGCATCGGTCATAATTATAACTTTTGCATATCTTAAATCTTCAATTTTAAATTGTTCTCCAATACCGGTGCCAATAGCAGTAATTAAATTTGCAATTTCCTCGTTAGATAATATCTTTAGATGGTTTGCTTTTTCCACATTTAATATTTTGCCTTTCAAAGGCAAAATAGCTTGCGTTTCTCTATTCCTCCCCTGGGTTGCCGAACCTCCAGCTGAATCGCCCTCCACAATAAATAACTCGCTATTTTCTGCTTTTTTACTAGAACAATCTTTTAATTTTCCAGGCAAACCTCCAACAGAAAACGCACTCTTTCTTCTCACAAGCTCCTTAGCTTTTCTTGCAGCATTTCTTGCCTTTTGCGCTTCAAGAGCTTTAATAACTATTCTCTTTGCTATTGGGGGATTTTCCTCAAAAAATTCAGTTAAGGCAGACGTTGAAATGCTGTCAACAATTCCCTTTATTTCAGAATTCCCCAATTTGGTCTTTGTCTGTCCTTCAAATTGCGGCTCAGGAATTTTAACAGAAATAATTGCAGTCAACCCTTCTCTGACGTCGTCTCCTGTTAAAGCCTCATCTTTTATCATTCCATTTTTCTTTGCATAATCATTTATAGCTCTCGTCAATGCAGTCTTAAAACCAACAACATGTGTTCCGCCTTCAACAGTATTTATAGTATTTACAAATCCCAAAACATTCTCCTGATAACCGGCGTTATATTGAACTGCGGCTTCAACAGTTACTTTATCTTCAGTCTTAGTATAATAAACCGGCTTAGTATGCAAAGCTTCTTTAGATCTATTGACCCACTTTACAAACTCTACCAAACCCCCCTCATAATGAAATATTTCTTTTTTTCCAGTTTCCTCATCAATTAAAGTTATTTTTAAACCTTTATTCAAAAAAGCAATTTCCCTTAATCTTGTTTCTAAAACTGTAAAATCAAATTTTACTGTAGAAAAAATAGTCTCATCTGGGAGAAAAGTAATTTCTGTCCCAGTTTCGTCTTTCTCTACTTTCCCAACAATTTTGACGTCATAAATCGGCTTGCCAATCTTATATTCCTGCTGATATTTTTGCCCATTTCTCTTTATTGTTGCTTTCATATGCTTAGATAAAGCAGCAACAACACTAATTCCAACTCCATGCAAGCCTCCTGAAACAACATAACTTCCCTTATCGAACTTTCCCCCTGCATGCAGCTTTGTTATTGCAATTTCCAATGCGGGCCTCTTATAGATTGGATGAACATCAACAGGAATACCTCGCCCATTGTCCCAGACAGTCACAGAACCATCTTTATTCAGCGAGATTTCAATAGTATCACAATATCCTCCCATTGCCTCGTCAACAGAATTATCAACTACCTCGTAAACTAAATGATGCAATCCCTGCTTGCTCGTGCTGCCTATATACATCGCGGGCCTATGCCTTACACCTTCAAGTCCTTCCAAAACCTTAATGTTTCCAGAGCCATAATTCTTTACTGCTTCTTCTTTATCTTTGTTTTCAGCCATTTAGAACCTCATTGTTTTTACTCTCTGTATGCTATAATATAAATCTCCATTTAAAAAGCTTTCCCTTCAAAAATTCAATTTACCGACGAGAAAATAATTATAACTCAATATCCCATCTTTTTCAAAAATGCGTAGTTATGTGTTGAAACTTCACTTCTCTCCCAGTTACATTCTTTAATAATGCTAAAGAAATGCGGCCAAATATCCTTTATTAAGCCTTTTTTATAAAAATTATGAAGAAAAAAGGAAAAGCCAAATAATAAGATGCTCTTAAATTTCTCATTATTGGAGAAAAACAATTGTCTTGTAAGTTTTATATCATCGCAGATTATAAATCTTAAATTTAATTTATTTGAAAGAGCAATACATTCTGCTTCGCCTTTGCCAATCTCTAACTTTTTAAAGTTTTCTGCAGTTTCTTTTGTCTTTCCACTTAAATTTTCTATTTTGAAATTTTTAAAATTATCTTTTAATTCGCCTATTTCTGTTAAAACACTTTCTGGAATCCTTATATCATAATCTATTTTATCTAAAAGTCTTATTAAATCTCCTCTTTCTAAAGCTATTAAAGATGAAGAATCAACTATTATAATTTTCTTTGACAAATTCTGCTGCCTCCACCCCAAACTTAGTTCCTATTATAATGGCTTCAGCGTCTTTTCTAGGAAGAAGTAAAAACAAGGTGTCTTTATCAATAATTTTGTTAATATATAAATCGGAGAAGAACAATAAATTTTCTCTCGCCCTTTTTTCTTTCAAATATAATTCCCCAATTGCTCCTCTTATTAGCTTAGATTTTGAGATATTCATTTCTTTCGCTAATTCATTTACTTCCTTTTCAGAGGTTTCATCAAGGTTTATATTTATTATCATTATACAACAATCATCCTTAAGTATATAAAGTTTACTATATTTTATGTATAAAATGATAAGAACAACATTATAAAAAACAAAACTTCATTTCTTCAGCTTATTTACAATCTTTGGATAATAAATTGCAAAAATTACAACATATAATATCATCAAACCTAAACTTACAGCCACTAGTACAAATCTAATTGGCGAGTCTTGAATTTCTTCTCCGAACATATCATAACATACCATATCTCCATCCGCCCATCCGCCTTCGTGACAATTTATTTCGCCTTTAGTAATTATTTTAGTAAATGTGTAAGGAATATTCATAACAGCAATTGCTCCAATTATTAAAACAATTAAACCGACAATATTATTTAGAGATAACCTATTACTTTTTTTCCTTATTATCTTTTCCAGTCTTCAATTTCTCTTCTTCTCTAACTCTAAACTTATCCCGAGTTATATGAAAAGCCTCTGTCCATTTCAATTTTCTCTTATCTCTTTTTAATTTAATAGCATTTTTCTGGCATTTAGAAGAACAAAAGTAAGCAATAACTCCAGTATTCTTAATTAAATGAATTCCCTTAAACGACCTTTCTTCTTTTCCGCAAAAACTGCATTTAACCATTTTAAACGCTCCTTCCCTGATTGCCTTTTATTCTTCTTGCCTCAATCTCTGTTTCTCTCAAAGTAATCAAATCTCCAATCTTAACAGGTCCTTTTACATTTCTTCTTAACGATCGACCATTATTTCTTCCTGCAAGAATCTTTGCTCTAACCTGAGTAACTTCTCCCCTTCCACCTGTTCTTCCAATTAGTTGTTCAACTTCAGCATTGACTGGCTCTTCCTCGCTAAGTTTACCCATGCTCGTGCTAGTGACTTCGTTAGTCTTATCCTTCACTTTCTGTTGTTTTTGTGCACCCATATTAATTGAAAATTATTATTTTTTTATTTTTGAGATTTCTTCAGCCGCATCGCCGACATTAATAATTGCTACAGAAGCTGTTGAAACAGGTATTCCGACCGCAATTCCTAACTTCTGCTTAGAATCGACTTCATGACAAGGAATATTCTTTTCCTTGCATAACGCTGGCAGATGCGCTACAATTTCTTTTGGCTCGACATCTTTTGCATAAACCACAAGCTTTGCTGTGCCAAGCTCAATTGCCTTTGTTACTTCATTAGTTCCTTTCTCGACCTTTCCTGTTTTTCTTGCTTTTTCTACAATATTATAAAAGTCCATTTTGAACCTCCTATCATTGGTTTATGTAAGTGACAAAAATCAGTTTATAAATCTTTTCTCTTGTCGTTTTTAAGCTGTAGGTTGATCACCACCGTCACAATCGGCACTAGTACATAACAACCCTCCTCTATCATTAGGGTTTCCCACTGAGCCAATACAAGCTCCATTGCTACATCCGTTTGAACAATTATAAATAACATTGCCAATCATCTGACTTGAATAGCAATAATATTCGATTACTCCTCCAGAATTGTCCGGGTTGCAATAATCCCAATATGTTCTTTTCATATTGCTAGAATTATACACAATTGTGTTTCCTTTCATATAAAAGTTCTGGCCCCCGTCTGAATCTGAACATTGTATCTTGCATAATGAACTGCATCCATCCCCTTCAAACAGATTCCCATCGTCGCATTCCTCTGTTCCCTCTTTCACTCCATTTCCGCATCCAAGCATGCATGCCCCACAATCAGCTGAGCAAATATTACAACTTTCCGCATTGCTGCAAACACCATCGCCACAAACATTGCTAAAACAATCATTAGTACAGTTATCGGTATCGTTCAAATTTTCATCATCACATTGTTCAAATCCAATATCAACAATGCCATCCCCGCAGAACTCAATTTTGCATTGAGCATTGCATCCATCTCCTGAAAAAATGTTTCCGTCTTCGCATTCCTCCTCAAAACTCAAATTTCCATCGCCACAAAAACCAGAACCAACATCATAGCAAATTGAATCTGTTTCATTCCACGAACAACTAAGCCCGCAAGTATGATTAATATTGATATCTTGACAAGTCACACTATCGGTAAAGTTATTACACGAAGTCACAGAATATTCTAAAGGAGAACAAACATTACAACTTCCATAAAATTCATCTAAACCAGTATCAATAAAATAACATCCTCCAGCACCAAGGTTATTGCATTCGTCCCTATCACAAAGATTAGATAAACCCCCTCCACAATTATCGCAAAAATTGGTCCCTGTTATGTCTTGCAGAGGAGTTCCATTCTGCGAAGGAGGATGACCAGGATCACTGCTCACAACAGGAGAAAGACTTCCTGAAAGAGCTTCCTTCAATCCAGAAAGAGTATTCAAAGTAGGTCTTACGAAACTCCAAACAAGAATTACAGCAACAAGAACTAGAACAACTATTAATATCGTAACAACTATCTCACTAATACCTCTTTTTCTTAAAATAAACATCCCAATTTAAGATAATTCAAGCTTAAAAACATTTTTATGGAAAAAATATCTATTTGAAAGCAAATAAATCATCTCCAGCTAACTTTAACATCGTCCGTTCTTTCTCGGGGTTTTATGCCTGCATCTTCAGGCTTTTCTTTTATTCCTGTATTAAACATTATCTCTCCCGTAAATGCAATCATCGCAGCATTATCAACTAAAAACTGTCTTTCAGGACAAAAATATTTCGTTTCTTTAATTCTTTCAGAACACATTATCCTGCACATCTCCTGTAATCGCGAATTACATGCAACTCCCCCTCCTAAAACTAGCTCGTCCTTCCCTGTATGAGCTATTGCCCTTTCAGCAGCTTCGACAAGCATTGCAAATGCAATTTCCTGCAAAGAAAATGATAAATCCTCAACTTTCTCGTCTTTATCATAAAGTTGCTGTAACTTCGTCTGTAATCCTGAAAAAGAAACGTCCATTCCTTTTATTGCATAAGGCAATTCAATATATTTTCCAGTTTTAGCTTTCTCCTCAATTTTTGGCCCCCCTGGAAATCCCAAGCCAATGTGCCTAGCAAACTTATCAATAAAATTCCCGATTCCTATATCTAAAGTCTCTCCAAAAACTCTATATTTCCCAGCCGCAAATGCAATTATCTGAGTATTCGCTCCGGAAGCATATAAAAGAATAGGATCTTTTGCCCCAACACTTCTCCCTATTTCAAGATGCGCAATGCAATGATTTACCGGCACGATCATAACTCCAAGTTCAATAGCTTTTTTTTTCGCAAATTCCATTCCAGCATACAAACATGGAGCCAATCCAGGAGCATTTGATATTGCAACAGCTTCAATATCTTTCTCTTTAATTCCAGATTTTAAAAGCGCTTCATTATAAATTCTATCAGCAACTTCCCTATGATGTTTAGCGCTGTCAGTCGGAATTATCCCCCCGCTCCCCGTCGTATACATATCTCTTGCATTCGCAAGTGTTTTTCCTTTATCAACAATTCCAACTCCAAATGTGTGTGCCGTGCATTCTATTCCTAGGATCATATTTGTATCAAAACCGAAAAGTTTATATTATCTACTATGCTATGAATAACGTACCAACAGCTAGGGAGTTCGTCCGTAAATTCGGGGGGGCAAACTAGGGTTGCAGTGCTTCTCATAGCACTCTTTGGTACTTTTATTTTTTCAGCCATCGAGTAATATCCTCAAGATTCATCCTTATATAACCATTCATTTTGTTTTTGTTATCTGCCCTCATAAGATAAGCATATTTATGAGCATTAGATTCTTTAGGCAGTTTTTTAAAATAAATTTCTTTAATCACATCTACTCTATCCTCCTTCTTAAAAAATGAGATTAAAGTTTCTTTTATTTCCTTCTCCCATCCATCAAAATCTCTGCATAATGTCAAATAAATACTTTTTACGTCCAGAGACTTTATTAAATAATAAACAACTATGCAATAAATTCTAACTTTAAATGTAGCCTTCCCTTTTTGCGATATCTGATATTTATACAGTCCTTGTCCATATCTCGAGCTTAATATGCTAATCAATTCCTCGTCAAATTTAAATCCTTTGATTAAATCGTCTTTATTAGCAATGCAAATAGTATAGTTCTTACTTAACAAGTCTTCTCCAGAAACGTCCACCTCGAATTCCATTTTTAATTAAATAAGCATAACTTTTTAAATTATTTTATTGGTTAATTAAGTTTTTTTAGAAGTTTAAATTCTTCACATACAACTAAAACCTCATTATTTAATTTCATATTTCTTCTTTTTAATCTTTTTTCAAAGAATTTTTTATGCCCCCTTCTCCAATATTCTAAAGATCTATTGCCTTCTCCCTCTTTATAAGCAAAAGATTTAGTTACCTTATTAAATGGTTTTATCTCTACTTTTGTATTAATAATAAGACATCTCTCAATCCCATTTGAATCCTGCACAAGGTTTTTATCTCCTACTTTGGGTAATTTTACAATTCTTCTTTGATATGAATCATAAAATGATGAAGTAGCTGTTTTCTTTTTTAGAAGAACTAAACTCAGTAAATAATCTGCTTCTTTGTTATTATCCCCAAATTTCCATGAAGGTATTTTTTTCATAATTTTTATAGGAAGAGTTATTATAAAAAGCTTTTCTAGAATCCAAATAACTTCCCCCTTTATGCTAACATTTAGAAGCCATCAAAATAAATTATGACTCGTAAACTGAGTTTATATCTATAAATTGTTTGGAAAAAATGAGCGCCGAGTTAATGTCTCACAATAATTTAAAATATAATATACTACATACCCGAAACATATAAAAAATATAAAACAAAAATAAAATTATAAAACAAAAAACTAAAAAAGAAGTTTTATTTCTTCTTTTTCTTCTTTCTTCCGCCTCTAGCCATAACAGCTTCACAAACATTGCCCGCGCCATCTACATAATAAAGATGTCCTGGCTTTCTGGTTACGACCTTCTTTACAATTATCTTTCCCATTTCTTACCTCCTTTTATCATTTTTATAAGATAGATTATTAGGCTATATATTTAAATCTTTCTTTTCCCGACGAAAAAATCCAAAATCTGCCTGTTTTTTAAATTTATCGGTATTTCAATAAGTTTTGTCGATGGTTTTCTTGATCTTGTAAAAACTCGAAAAGGTCTGACAATCTTAAAGTCAACAATTTTATTTTTCTCACCCACCCAAACCGCCAAAAAACTAAAAAAAACAAAGAAAGAGTGTATTGAGGCTGTTTTCCAGTTTTTAAACTCAAAAAGCAAGTTTTCCGTGTTTCTAGTCTTAAACATCAACCCAGAATACTTTCCCAATTCAGAAACTTTCCTAGCTTCAATGTTTATTGTCTTTTCATTCAGTTTGACTTTCATTTTCCATTAGTAATATGGACAATTAGGTTAATTAAGTTGCCTATTTTTCCTAATTATAGACATTCCAGTTGATTGTATCACCTTTCGTTCGGGAATGTCTATTAGAGATTTCAGATTCTAGAGTGACTGAATTAGAGGGAATCTCTATATCTATTGAAGATTTAAGAGTAAAAAGTAACCAAATTATCTCAAATCTCCATAAAGTTTTTATACGTCATATTATTGATATATCAATGGCTACAAGCAACTTTAGTTTAAATACCTCCTCTTTTCTAACACCTTGGACTATATTTCTCATAGCTTTAATAATTGTAGTTGGAGCCATTATAATTTTGACAATAATCGAAAAAAGATTGAATAGAAAAATACTAAAGAAGAAAATGGAAGAAGAAAACTCCTTTCAAAAAAGAATAAATGCTCTAAAACAAATGCCTTTAAAACCGGAAAAACTTCTAAATTCAATAGATAATATCGGCAGAGAATTCTTTGAAAAAAAATATAAAACAAACAGAAATTCAAAATATTCTAACCTGATAGAGTTTTTTGAGAAAAATAAGGATACTGTAGCAATGAAATTTTGTGAAAGAATGCAGGAATCTCTCTATGGTGGAGAAAAACTAGCTCCTCAAAAAGTAAACTTCCTTTTAAGTAACCTGGACTTTCTTATCAATAGCGAAAAAAGACCCGAAGTTAAGCCCATTGAAGAAAAAAACATAAAAAAAGTAAGCCTATCAAAAATACTCAATCAGGCTAGAAAAAATCCAGAAAAGTCCAACATAAATAATAAAAACGTGCAAAAAATAAGAGATTATCTTTCAGATGGATTAAACCGGGAATTTAGCATCAACTTCCTAAAACAAAAACTTACTGAGGCAGGGTTTAACGAAGAAGATATACTTGAAGCAGTATCAAGATTGGAAGTTTCAGAAAAAAACTTAGTAATCCTCCCTCTTGAAGAGGAAGACATCTCTCAATTAAAAAACCGGAATATAGTGCCTTATAACAAAGAAGAGATAAAACTCAATAAAACTAAAAATATTGAAAATCCAAACGTCAACAAGTTCATTAACGGCCCAGGTAATTTAGACAGGCTAGTATATAAAATAGAAAAGAAAAGAAAATTTCTGCCATCTACTCAAGAGTTCAGCCTTGTTTAACCATTTAAAATGAAACAGACAGATATTATAGGGGATTTGGAAAAACCCCTAAAATTTCCTAAATCCCCCAAGAAGGACTTTGAAAACTTTCCTGAAAACAAGGGTTATTCAAAGTCCCCTATAGATAAATTATCTGTAAAAGCTTTAAGGCAGCATCCTAAACCTTGTATTAACTAAAACATATTCAATAAGATATAAAATTAAAGCTGCAAAAATAAAATACAGTGTCAAATTTACAGGAACTTTCTTAATTCTCAAATTTAAAATATCTGAAAAAGATTGTTTTAAAGACTCTCTGGTCCCAATGTCAAAGAATTTCCCATTCGTATTGTAAGCAATTGACTGCAATACATCTTTATTAATCTTTGACAACCCAAAGATAGTTTCCCCGCCCTCCTCCGTGCCTATTCCGATAGTATGAACAATCACACCATTTTGATTAGCATAATTTATCAGATCATCTATAGTTCCAACATTAATCTGACCATCACTAATCAATATAACCGACTTTACTTCTTCGTCATTTAACAAATTAGAAGAAGTAATAATTGGATCCCCTAAATCAGTTCCTCCTAAAGTGCTCAAAGAAATTCTATTTATTGCTTGGCTAATCAAACTTTTATCATCTGTAATTTCCTGTTCTATGAATGCGTTTCCTGAAAAAGATACAATCCCAACCCTAGTTCCAGGAGGAAGTCCATTTACAAAACTTAAAGCAGCCTCTTTCGCAGCCTCAATTCTTGTTGGAAGAATATCTGTTGCCTCCATGCTCCTTGAAGTGTCGATAGCTATGACAAAAGAAGAAGAGCTGGAATACAAAACCCTATATAAAATCATCCCAGACAACGAGAAAGTTAGCAAAATGATCATAAGAATAGTTATTATTAAAATAACAATATTCTTTGACAATAAATCAATTCCCTTGATTCTTGCTAAAGCTTCAAAATTTGCAAACTTTAATGCAAAAGCTCTTTTTCTATTTAAAACATAAAAATGCGCTAAAATAATTAAAGGCACCAAAGCTAACAAAATTAAATAACTAGGCTTAGTAAACGTTACAATCATTTTATCCCCTTCGCAAGATTTATTTTTTTTACTCTTCCTTTTAAAAATCCGGATAAATAAGGAACAAAACTCTTATCGGTAATTAATTCCAAAAGATCTATATCGTATCGAATGCAAACTCCTCTAAGAAAGTTCTCCTGTTCCAGAGAATATTTTTCATACGCTCCTCTAACCAATTTTGGATTTATAAGCAGCTGCTGCCCGGTTTTGGGATCTTCAACAATTAATTCCCCAGAAACATTTGGCAAAGTTCTATCTAAAGGATCCTTCACCATTAAAGCAACTGTTTCAACCTTGCTTGCAACTAAAGAAAGCTTTTTCGCCGCAACCTGATCAAAATTAAGAAAATCAGATACAATAATCGCAGATTCAATACCAGTTACATAAGTTAACACAAAATCAAGAGCGTTGCTTAAATTAGACATTCCACTATAAATCTCGGCTTTAGATATATCTGCAATCATCCTATTAAACTGCTTCAAGCCTGCAGAAGGTTTTACATAATCTTTTACTTCATCGCTAAAAAGCACATATCCTATTCTATCTCCAGAGGTTACTATCAAATGTGCAAAAGCAGCAATAATTTCAACAGCATATTCGCATTTTAATTTTTTAGTCGTTCCAAAAACCATGTTATCTCCAACATCAATAATAAAAACAACTTTCAGATTCCTTTCCTCCTTATATCTTCTTGCAAGCAGCTTATTTGCCCTCATACTTGCTTTCCAGTCAATTGCCTCCGCATCTTCATCTGAAGAATATTCACGATAGCTGTCAAACTCAAGCCCTTTTCCTCTAAGAATAAGCCGATAAAGTTTGTATTTTAATTCAAACTCCTTCATAGCCGCCCTAAATTCAGAAATGCTTCCGCCTATGTCGACATTTAGCGTTCTTTCATTTTCCATTTTCTTCCACCTCTTTTTAAAAGTTAATAAAATAAAGAGGTTATTTTGTTATTTAAATGTTTTATCTGATGTAAGCAATAAGCTTATCCAACGCCCATATCCCAAATCGCCCTTATCAGTCTTTAACTGAACTAAAACTAAACCATTTTTCGTGTAGCGCGTGTAATTTCCATTTTCAAATATTATAATTCCAGTCTTATTTGTTGGCTTATTATAATCCGCAGCTATATTAAATTTCCCTCTTACATTTAGCTCTTGACTAAGTAATTTTTGGCCATCTGCAGCAGCAAATAGATTATCTCTTGTTAAAGTATTATTGCCATTGTAATTTAAATTAGTAATTCTAATCGTTTGAGAATCTCTTAAATTTGAATATCTAATATCTATCTTTAATGTATTTCCACTTTCATCTGCAAGCATACAACTTCTTACTTTCTTTAAAGAAAAAATCCCAAATAACGAATTTTTACATGTTACACTTACCTTCCCTTCTCTGTCATCAATTCCAATAACATTAAAATCTTTCTTTGTTTGATTGTATTTTATAATTGCCTCTGGAGGCGTCGTATCTAGAATATACTCGCATTTGCTTTCATAAGTTCCAGGATTATTACAAATGTCAATGGTTAAACGGTTTCCATCATTGCAATCATTGTTACTATAACAATTCAATATTGTTAAACCGCTTACACCAACACTATTTCCAAAATCTGTAGCTACTGTCCCTTGATATTTTAGATAAGCATTCACTTTAACTCTCAAACTCTGACCAGAAGCAAAACCAGCAATTATTAAAACTATAACAAACCCTAAAACCATTAAATCTTTAGATTTCATATTGCCTCTCCCCAAAAATAGATGTTACCATTGTCAAAACTGCCCGTACAATTCTTAGGTACATCTATTTTGAATTTTAAATCCATTTTTTGTCCTTCTCTCATTTGATTTCCCAAATAGTAAACTCCATCTTTTCCATCTTGAATAATTTCATATCTATTGTAAAAAGGATTAGGATTGTTGAACCCAACCCCATAATTTATATTGATATATCCTTCTTCATCTTTATGCCTATTTCCTCCAATTTCCAAATCATTCATTGTAGAATAATTTTCAATTTCTGCTTTATAGCTAAATCTATTCAGACCCAATTTATATTGTTCAGGACAGTATGAAAAATTCTCCAAAGAATAAAAATCCGTTCCAGAAATAAACATATCTAAAACAACTCCGCTTCCTTCATCAGATGCACTTTCAACAGAAATTACGTTTGAATAAGCCGTTTTTCCAGGAGTTAAGTTCTCAAATTTAATGCTATCATTAATACTTAAAGAGATTATAGGATTAGCAAAGATTAATTCACTTTCATTCATTATTGCAAGATTTCCGTCATTATCTTCTGCTTCAACAGTTGTCCAGAACATACCATACATACTATCTGCTGTTTCAATCGTCATTGTACATGTATAATATGCTGCAGTCCTATCTGATACATTCGTCAACGACTGTTCTTCTCCATTTAACACCGCATTACATGAAGAATCTGGTGTAGCCCCAACAGACAATATGTTTTCAAAATGACAATTTGCCTCAATATCATTTCCAGCTCCTCGCGATGAACCTATAGTAGCATAAACATCTTTTACTTTTTCTATTCCATTCCTATCCAATACAAAAACCCTCCATTTGATTTGCTCTCCTTCAAATAAATATTTCCATTTAAGTAATTCATCTCCCTCATAAACATAATTTGTCATTCTTTCAACAAGTTCTTCTCTTCCTTGAGAAACTCTACCTGGTTCAGTATTGTCATCAAGATATGAAGTGTTCCCACATTTGAATACTTGGGGGGGGTCTCTCACAATATTTACTGTTGTAGATAAAGGATATTGTTTTACATTTCCATTTTGGTCTTTTGTCCAAATATAAATGCTGCCAGTATCAAAATTTCCATTACAAGGAATAGGAACATTTAATCTAAATTTAAGATGAATTATGTTTCCTTGTTCTAAAATATTACTAGAATATTTATTAAAGTCGCCGGCAGGTAAACTAGCTCCAGAAGCCTGTATTAATTCATGACTCTCATAAAATGGAAAATTGGGGTTATTAAATTCAATACCATAATTTATAGGTACATAACCATCAGAATCTGCTCTCAGATCATCTCTTGTTGAGTAATTACCATTCTCTGCATAATATTTAATATTACTCAAAGATAATTGGTTTGTAGTTGAGCATCTTGCTCCAGAACTAGTAGAATCATAAAAATCAGTTCCACTAATATAAAGATTCACTGGAACATCATTGTTTGTAATTATAATCTCTTGAGAATATATTGCTGTTCCAGGCAGTGGATTTTCCGTAATAACCTGAGACGATGAAAATGTTAAATCTGGTTCTTTACGATTAATCATTAAATTAACAGGTATTTCTAAGGTTGTTCTTTGATTTGGATTACCAGGCACCCAGCCAGTTATTTTTATTTTTTCACTATAAGAACCATAACAATTATCAGGAATATTAATACGTAATTTGAAAGGCGCAGATCCATATATGGTATTGGATCTAAAATAATCTACAAGATTATCGTAATTTTCCATAATAGGAGAATCATTTAAAGGAAGATTAACAAACCCCTCATCGTCAGCATCCAAATTTAGAGTAGTATTATAAATACCCCAGGCATTATTTTCAGCATAATAAGAAATATCTTCTATTGAAAAGTAACCTGCCCCATTACATAAAGAATCACTTCCCTCAACTTTTTGAAGATTTTCTCCAGAAATCTCGAGAAAGGCAATAACTCCACTACCTTCTTCTGGAACATTTTTGATATTAATTACATTGGAATAAAAAGTCTGTCCTGGTTTAATATCTCTAAAATTCAATGCTTCGTCTACATTTAAACCTAAGGTAGGATTCAAGAACCAAAACTCATTTTCATCCATATCACTAAAATCTCCTTCAGAATTGCTGGCTTCCACAGTTATCCAATACTCCCCATGTAAAGTATCTCTGTCTCCAGCAACAAAATAACAATCATAGACCCTCATATAATCGGCATCAAATGTTGTAAGATGCTCTTCTAATATCCTCGCATTATAGCTCTCGTCTAGTTCAGAGCCATCTACTGGCTGAGTTCCTAATACACAACTAGACCATTTATTATTTCCCGAACCCTGGCGTCCTCCAATAGTTGTATAAACATCGTTAACATTATTAATGTCATGCCAATTAAACACAAGAATATTCCAATAAAGTGTTTCCCCTTTAAATATATTATTATTAGGGCGATATTGACTTATAGGAATTCCGTTATTTGATGGTAAATCGTTATATAATTCCCTGCCCCTACCCAAAAAAACAAACAATCCCCCGGCTTGATTAACGGTATTACTATTAGAAGATATTCCTGCAACATCTTTATTAACATCTATATTATTAACATCTATAAATATATTTTTTGTAACATTGGGAATAGATTCCAAAGATTGTTTGTCTATAGAAGATTGATAAATGCCTTCTTTTGATAAATTGACCATTCTAGCCGAAATTAAAGATATGAACAACAAAAAGAAGATTATAATTATTGTGTACTTACTATTTTTTAATGAACTTTTTTTAAGTTTCATAAAAATCCCGTCTCACAAGAATATTTAAACTTGTCTCCGAATTTTCACTCTCAAAAGTAATAAAAATCAGCAAGATTGTTTCATTTAATCAAAAAACTCGCATCTCTTTCCACCAAATTACCAGCCTTATCTAATATTCTAATCTTTAAACCATGTTCTCCCGTCTTGAAACTCTTTTTAACTTTACAAATTCCATTTTTCAAGCTAGAGCAAAGAACATTTTCTTTTTGTTTAGTATCATTTAAATCAACATAGTTAATCTCATCAAAGTTTTTCTCACTAATATTAAAGGTAAACAGTACGTTCTTTCCAGTTATGTTATAATTGAAAGAATTTATAATTGGAGACATCGTATCAACTTTAACTTTTGTCTCTTTGCTTTCCCCTTTATTTCCTGCAATGTCGGTTATCTCAAACCAATAATTAATTTCTTGTCCGTCAAAATCAGATAAGTCGACATCAAATAAACACTCTTGATCTTTTCCAGAAGGACAACTTTTCCCAAAACTCAGCCCATTGCCAAAGTTTAAATTAACACTATTAACATTATCTTCATCATAATTAACTAAAAACCCAGAACCATTGCTAAATGAATTCTGTTTTGGCTCTGTTTTTATAATTTTCGGTTTCTTGCTATCAATGAAGAAAGAGATATTTTCTGTTAAAGTTTTATTGCCCTTAATTACCTTGATTGTAAGATTATGCTGCCCTTCCTTGAATGACTTTATCCTTTTCTTATTAAATCCATATTCATTACAATTCTTGCACAAAGTATTCCACTTAGGCTTTATCTCATTCCAGTCTATATAAAATAATTCACTAAACGAATCATTTCCTAAAGTGATATTGAATTGTATTTTAGTAGTATTGTAAATATCTATATTTGGAGAATAAATAGTCAGTTCCAAACCCCCGCTAGCACAAACTCCTCCTTCATCTATCTCTCCGTCACAGTCGTTATCTTTACCGTCACAAACCTCTTTAGAATAATTTACAATCTTGCACTCTCCCCAATCTTGCCATTTACAATTTGAAGAACACTTTCGCTCACTATTCCCCAGAGTACATTCTCCAATATCTAAAGAACATTGTCTAAATTGTGAATTTTTATCACACTGTTCTGTCTGGCCATCTAAATTAAGAACATCGACTTTCCCATCTCCACAAATTCCATTTCTAATATCACTTGGATATTTTTGAAGATAAGCTTCAAGAATAGAAGAAGAAATTTCATTATTAATAAGGATAAATTTTTCATACAAAGAAGCAATTAACAATATAAATTTATTATCATTAGTCCATGCAGCATATTCAATAGAACCATTATTAAAAAAATAAACATTATTTCCATTTATTATCTTAATTATTGCATCAATAGAATTATTTGATGCAATATTATCTATAAGTTTTTTGGCTGAATCTTTGTTGTCAAGAATTGTTATATCAGATCCTGTAAAACTTCCAATATTTTCTTTACCATAATATCCAATATAATTTTCTAATATACTATCCTCATTATCAATCCTCAACTCTTCCGAAGCAATATACTCCCAGTCTCCAATATCATTTCTTATAATGTATTTGTCTAATTCAGTAATATTAATCCAGAAATATGTTTCTGCAGTTGATTCAATTCCATTGTTTAAGCATTTAAAATCTAAAACATGGGGTTGTTCGCTGGCCATGTTATCTACAAGATCAAATAAAACATGATAATGTATTGTTCTTCCAGTTTCTTCCATAGCTTGAGAACTTACTCCATTAAAAATATAACTACAATTTGAGTAGTCCAATGTAGTAATCTCTAATTGCATATAATCAGTAATATAATAATATCCTGGCTCAGGCCATATTACTTCAATAGAATTTGAAGAAGCAACCGCCCTAATTCCTAAATTTTCTTTAATAAATTGGTTATCATAAACAAACTTAATTCTCTCGTTGCCAATATTAGAAAGTCTGTTACCCTGCTCGCTAATAAGCCTAATTGCCGAGGTTACATTAGCTAAAACCACAAAAAGAAAGACTGCAGAAAGATAAACCATAACTTTTTTTTTCATCAAACTTGAGATGTTGTCTTGTTTATAAGAATTATTGCATTATAAAATATTGATTTTAAACATACGCTTCCAGTTATGGATCAAACCGTTGATTATGCGACAGGTCGAGAGGTTTGATCCATTAGAGAAAACCGATGAAGCGGTGCTCAAATATCGGTTTTCTCTATACAACTCACATAGCCCTAACATTGGCCAATATCTCACTTATAATTTTCTCTGGAGAAATACCTTCTGCTTGCGCCCTATAAGATAAGATAACTCTATGCCTTAGAACATCGTAAGCAACATTATCAACATCTCCAGGAATTACATAATTTCTTCCCTGCAATAATGCCTCTGCTTTAGAAGCTATATATAAAAATATACTGGCCCTAGGAGAACCCCCAAGTTCAACATACTCTCCATATTTAAAGTCCTTATTTCTTGTTTTCTTAACAATTTCCAAAATATACTGCTTTATTTTCTCATCAATATAAATTCTATGAGTTAATTTTTGCATTTCTTCAATTTTCTGAGGGGTGACTATCGCCCTTATGTCTACATCTTCAAATTTCTTAAAAGTAGTATTGTCTTCCATTATTCTTTTTTCATCTTCATCTTTTGGATAGCCATAAACAACTTTAAAGATAAATCTATCAACTTGTGCCTCAGGCAAGGTATAAACTCCTTCTGTTTCCAGAGGATTCTGAGTTGCCATTACAAAAAAAGGATGAGATAAAATAAAAGTTTTCTTTCCAATTGTAACCTGCCTTTCCTGCATTGCTTCAAGCATAGCTGACTGAGTTTTTGGAGGGCTTCTGTTAATTTCATCGGCTATAATAAAATTGGCAAATATTGGTCCCTTAACTATCTCAAAACCTTTTTGCGGGTCATAAGTTGTCAATCCAGTTATATCTGTAGGCAATAAATCAACTGTAAATTGAATCCTATTAGAAGAGCATCCGCTAACCTTGGCAAGAACTTTTACAACTAGAGTTTTCGCAATTCCAGGAACTCCTTCAAGCAAAACGTGGCTATCACAAAGCAAAGCCCTCAATAAAGAATTAACGACTTCTTCATGGCCAAAAAAAATTTTCCCCATTTCTTGCCTCATTCTAACAATTATCTCAGAAAACCGTTTTACCTCAACAACATTTACTCTCTCATTATTATCCTCGTTTTCCATTCTTCCTCTTTTTAACCTATCCTCACATTTGTTATCACAAAATCATTGCAATTACTTCCAGCACAATCCTTTTTAAAAATGTAATCATCGAACCCCGAAATGTTAATTCCATTAATTGTAAAGTTTCCTGTGCCTGAAACAGTCATATTTGCTCCTGAATTCCCAGCAACATTTGAGGTGATTATGCAATTGTCTGCTCTGTTTATATTCCAGTTTCCAGAAGAATATCCACAACTGTTCTTAAAGTAACTTACAATACTAAAACTTTCATTCAAAACAGGAGTTAAATACTGATTTAAATCTGAATAAAATATCACTTTTATTGTAAAGTTATTAGGAGTTGAAACACTTATATCACTTGAATTAAATTTATATTCCGCACCATCATATATGAAACTTCCACCAAATTGTCTGCCTATTGTAACATTTAACATCGTTCCTTGAGGTTCAACAAGCAATGCAGAAATGTTTATGGTATTATTGCTTCCAATATTATATCCATAAAATATCTTTTCTCCTTTTGAATAAAATCTCTTAGTTTGATTATTGTACAATGTTAAAATTTGTGAAGAATTTAAGGCAGTATTCAAAACTAGAACTTCATCTATTGAACCATTCCAAAAGCTAGAGTATCCACCAATACTTGCTTGAAAGGATGCACCTACTGATAATAATGGGTTTGAGTATTGAAGATTTGACTTTTGTAATACTCCCGTTAAAGGGCACGTACCATTTATTAAAACTCCATTTTCATAATAATAAAGACCTGTCGCGTTTTTAACTCCTGTTATCATTATCCATGAATTTGCAGTGAAATTATTTGGACTTTTACAAGCCAATATCGTGCCCCCAGAATTAGTTGCCTGAAATCCCCCTCTTCCTTCATTTCCTGTATTACCAACCATTCCTATTCTCCAATCAGGTTTATTAGCTCCTACTGTTGCATCTCCTGTACCAAAAGCTACAGCTGTACTTTCAGTTTTAAAGCTTTTTGAATATACCCAAGCATTAACAGTAACACTATCTAAATCAAATCTTGAGTGTGTTGATTCTAATAATTCTTTACTGCTTCCATCAAACCATCCACACGTTCCAAACAAACAAGTAGAATTTATTATTGGCTGTTTTCCAAATATTCCAGTATATAATTCTATGTCTGAAGGATGATAATCTAGAAATCTAAAGATTCCGCCAACTCCTGTTGAAGTATCATTCCAATCAAAGGGGATATAAGATATGATATTAGTAGAATTTATTGTAGGAGTTGCAGTAGAATAATCTAAATGATATACTTTGGGGTTATCTAAATCTTGGTAAGTTATATTACTAATTGAAGGCGGAGTCCAACCTATTTTTAGTCTAAGATGGTCAATATAAATAAATGTTAATCCGCAGGAACTACTAATTAACTTAACTTTAATTTTAAAATTAGCATTTGATAACATCGTTGTGTTCCAAATTAGTCCAGTACCTCCTTCGTCTGATGTTTCAGGAGTCGCATAATTACTTATAGAATAATATAATTCTGTAGAGTCAACTACTGAAATGGTTTTTGTTACTTGATAAGTAGCACCATTGTCTCCACTTATTGATAGCCCTAATGCCATATCCCCCAAAAGACAGTCATGATAAGATTCAACTTGTACATCCATCCCTTGTATATATGCTCCTTCAGGTATATTTCCTCCTTCACTTTGTAATAAATTAAAATTACTCGCATTTATATAAGCATTTAAAACTTTAGTTCTTGCATAAATATCATCAGATATTTGTGTATTATTCGACAACGTAAATGTTCCTTGAGTTAGTGTTGGGTCAAGAAAATCTGTTGTTGAAAGCGTAGGGTCTAAAGATAAAACTTGATTAGGGTTTAAAATTCCGTCGCTATTTGTAACTGTTAAAGCTACTATAATATCATTTGGTCGATTTAATAAACTTCCATTTCCATAGTAGAGATTGGTTATATTGAATCCATTATAAGTTAAATCTGTAAAATCTATTCTATTTTCTCCGACATCTAAAATCTGATAGTTTCTGGGGATGTTTTCAGTTTGAGGAATATTAATGGTTATTTTATCTTTAATCTTCGGAACGAATGAAGTTGCGTTATATCTGATAGTTGTATTTTCTGGGATGATAAAGAAGTACCAGAATTTAATACTATTTACATCCTCTACGATTTTATTTTGAATGCTATGAGCTACCTTAATATTCCCATTAGGTAAGAAGTTAAATGTTGCATTGATTGGGAGAGTTGAATTATCATTCGATACTATAATTCTATTTCCGTCTTGTACTGTTGTCCAATTAAAATTGTCAGAAGCAAATATTCTACTTGCTCCTCCAATATCTCCAGTAAATCCAAACCCAAAATAACTTAAAATTTTACTATCTTTATTTATTTTTATTAAACCATTATTTAAAAATTCATAATCAGACTTTCCGTCACTAATCTTCTGTAATGTTTGTTGTTCTGTTATTTGAGCTATTGCAAAAGCGCCTATAAGCGCAACCGTTAATATCGCAAAAATTCCAAGATACATCTTTATCCCATTTTTATCTAAATTGCTAAGGTATCTGGCTAACATTTTCATAGATTCCTCCTGTTAAACATAGATTTCCATTTACTCTATCTATAACTATAACTTCTCCGCCTGTTGAATTCTGTATAATAAATGAAGGATTTGGTGAACTACAAGAAACTTGTTGAGCACTATTTTGGCAGGAAGTATTGCTTTTTATGCACATATTTCCGTTGCTAACATCGACATAAGCCATAACGCTTCCCGAAGCGTTTTTTATGGCAAAAGGATTTACAGGAACAGCACATAATGATTGATTTGTGCAGCTTCCTTTTAAGACTATGTTGCCCTTACTTCCAAACCACACAACTCTATTACCCGATGAATTTTGTATTATGAATTTTTGAGTGTCGTTGACAACATCTCCGATACTATAAGTTGTCCAATGACTAACATTGAATTTAACGTTTGTTGCTGTGAGAGAAGTAAAGTTATAACAATTATTGCATTCCAATAAACCTCTTAATATCTTTGGATTAACAAATCCCCGATTTCCAATTCCATAAAGTGTAATGTTTGCACTTCTATTTAAACCAATATTTACAGAAGATTCAACTGTAACAGAATTGTTTTTAATTCTAACATCATTAGTCAAGTTTGTTCCAGAGCCGTTTATAGGATTTAAGAATCTTATCTCTCCAAATGTAGAATCTTTAAATATGATAATTCCCCCCACTCCTGTAATTGAATAATTACCAATATGGGGCATGTCAATTAAATAAGTTCCGTTGATTCCAGCACTAGCAAAAAAGATGTCGTTCTGAGCACTATTTGTTATTGTTATATTTGTCAAATTATTGTTTAAACTATCTCCTTGCAAACGAATTGCATACTGTCCTGAAGCGTTTATATTTCCTCCGCTGATTAAATTATTAGAACTTGTATCTAAGTATATTCCATAATAAGTATTTAAATTAGCTATATTGCTTGTAATTTTATTGTTGTTTGAGTTAGCGACAACTATTCCGTAAAACAAATTTGAATTGGCTATGCTATCTTTAACATTATTATTAAAGCTAGAAGCGAGGAAAATTCCGTATTGTGAATTCTCAATCGAAGTACTATTATCTATTAATGAATTATTAGTGTCTTTGAAATAAATCCCTCTGCTAAAATTGATAACTCTTATGTTTTTTACAGTTGAATTTATTCTTCCTATTGCATAAACTCCGTAATCAACAGAATCTTTATCTCCAATAATTGAATATCCATTTCCATCCAAAGTTACGTTATCTGCAGTAATGTTAAAGCACGTTGTTGTAGTTGTAATGTTACTTGACACAGTATAAATAGTATTTGCCTGATCAAGTGCAGAACATGTCGTTAATCCTCCTATTGTTCCAAAAGTAAACACTTCTTTGTATATATTTGTCAGATTTGTAACATTTAGTTGGTGATTGATAGTTGGATAACTGGAGTTGCTTGCATAAACTGTATAAGGTGAATAGTATGTTATATTTCCCCCATTATTAATGTAATCAATTATTTCGGTCATAGAAGTATATCCAGTTGTATCAGTTGTCAAATTGAATTGATGACTACTCGATGCATTGTAAGCAGTTATGTTAGCATTTGAGACATTGAGCCCGGTTGTATCATTTGCATATGCTTTATAGTACCATTTTCTTGTTAGGTTTGAAGCAGAATCTATATTTTCTGTAGAATATGAGACGTTTACAAGAGTTATATTTGTAGATGTTGTATCAATTCGAAGAGAAGATATTAAATTGCTGTCATAAATCCTGCTATTATCTCCATCTGATATCTCTAATTCATCACTATTATCTTGAGAGAAAAGATTTGTTATTAAAGTTCTTGGAGAGTTATATAAATCAACTCCATCTCCAGTGTTATCTTCAGTGATAATATTCGTGAGAGTATAATCAATGCCTGTAAAAGCAGAGGTTTCAATATGTATTCCATCTGCTAAATTATTACTAGCTGCTATATTTGTTAAATTAGCTTTTCTTACACTACTCGTCCCCCCAAGATAAATTCCATTTCCACTGTTTGAATTAGATGTTGTATTATAAAGAAAATGTTTTCCGTCGCCCGCCTTTATCCAGATTCCATCTACACTATTTGAGATTGATTGAACATTCCTAAGAGTAATATAATTTCCTGAAATACTGCTCTCAAAATAGATTCCGCTCTCAAAATCTCTTATCGTAATATCTTTAATAATAAGACCACCCACATCTACTGCTTCTACTCCTCTTGTATTTTGAGTATCATTTCCATCAACAGTATAACCATTACCATTTAAAGTAATATTATTCGCTTCCACAGTAAAACATGTACTTCCATTTATGAGAATTGTGTTCTGTAAAATATACAATACATTTGAAAATTGTAAAGCTCCGCATTCAGTTACTTCAATTACAGTGGGTTCACTAATATTAAGAGCTGTAGGAGCATGTGCTAAATCTCCATATGTATAACTTATATTTTGATCATTAGTAAATATATTTATTAAATTCCCAATAGGATTGTAAACATATCTAAATTTAAGAACTTCTGAAGTTAACAGATCTGTGACATTTGTACTAATTAGTCTATTCAAGCTATCATATTCCATTGTATAAGTCTTTGAATTCTTTGTATCGTTAATTGATTTAATATTGCTAACATTGTCATATTTATAACTAAGATTTTGAATAGATCCCGTTTGCAATCTTGAAACTCTGCTAAGCTCATCATAATCGATTTTCATTACAAGATTGTTTGAAAAAGTTTTGTTAGATATTTTACCAAAAGCATTGTAATTTACAGAGTTCAGGAATCCATTTGCTTTACTAAGCTTACCTATGCTGTTATATTCGTAACTTATATTTTTATTCGGAAGATACATATTCAGAATTCTGTCTTGAGAATCGTAATCTACAGAGTAATTGATCCAAGCACACCGATTGTCAGGAGACTGAGACCTGTAACATAAATACAAATCTTCCCTAATTACTCTTAACCTATTATCATAAGAATATTTTTTAAGCAACGGCTCCAGATAATAACTAGCATTTAAAGTTATATTCGTAAGTGTACCATTAAATTGACCATCGTAAACAAACTTAACTGTCGTATTGCCTCCAGATTTTATTGTAACTCTATTAAGCTTATCATAAGTTAGATTGGTTGTGATATTTCTACCGTCAGTTTGGTTAATTAAATTGCCATTTAAATCGTAATTGTAAGTCCAATTTTGCATGTTTGGATCATCGAAAACAGTTTTTCTCCCCAGAAAATCATAACTAAATGAAAAATTATTTCCCTTTGTATCAGTTATTTTAAGTAGGTTGCTGTCTGCCCTATAGGAGTAATTTGTTGTGTAAATATAAGTCCCTGAGCTATTTACCTCATGCTCTAAAACGCTCTTTATTCTGTCCTGACCATCCAAAGAATAGTCTATTCTATTGTTATTCTCATCGTATTGTGTTACAAGAGTTCTATTAAATATCACGATTATAGAACTGTTATCCTGTTTTGTAAGATTAATCACTCTATCTAAAGAGTCGTAAGTATATCCTATCCTTAATCCTGTAGTCAGCATGCTCAATCCCGCTGAATAAGTGTCAAAATAAGGATTTTGTTCTTCCTTAATTCTATATTTGTTGTCATAATAAAAATTCTTAACTATTTGTTTTCCATCGCTATTTAATGTTTTAGTTTGAACAGTATTCGAAAATCCGTCATATAAATACAGAGTTTCAGAGTAATTACTTCCGAATCCTTTTGTTTGTATATTAATAATCTCAGGAGCAACTCCATCAAGACTATAGGTATAGTTTTTCGTAGGAATCGTGTCTGGGGAAATAGTTTCAGTTCTTATTCTTCCAAAAACATCATAAGTATAAGTTTTATTCAAACCATGTCTGACTTCAGATAATAAGTTTCCTGTTCCAAAATCATAATCGTAACTTACAGTCTGGCCAAGCTGATTAGTCTCTTTTATTAGATAAGTATTATATGTAGAGTCATAAGTATAAGTTGTATTGTAGCCTAAAGGCTCTGTTTGTTTAATCTTATTTCCAAAAGAATCGTAAGTATATTGAACTTCAGGATCACTACCCCCATTATAGTTTCTGACTTTTGTTAAGTCTCCTTTATTAACTCCTGAACTTAGGTTATCATAAAAGTAAAAACTTCTTTTAACAATAGTTGTTCCATCAGAAGCAAATAGAGTATAGTTGACGGGTTTACTAACTATATATGCTGTCGTATTGTAAACATAATTATAAAATTCAATCTTTTCATCTCCATTTACAATAGTATCTCCTGAATTGTTTACTTTTATTAAATTTCCAAACTGATCATAATCGTAAGTAATATTATTGACAATCGGCGTAGGTTCTTTATCATAAAGTTGTGTTGAAGTTGTATTCAGGAAAATCATCCCATTGGAAGAATTAGTGAAAACCTGCAGATTGTCTACAAATATTTTATTAGAAGAATCATAAATAGTAGTTCTAAACTCTCTTCCTTTAAGAACATTATCTTGATGAAAGAAATGCGCAATAGTAGAATTATCTGGAAGAGTTTCATTAACTCTTGCAAACCCTCTAAATTCTTGTAAGATATAATCATATTTTCCTCCACTGTAAATATAAGAATATCTGGAACCAGTAGCAAAATCTCCCGTTAATGAATTGTTTAATGAAGTATTCCCCACAAGCCAGATATTAAATCCTAACTCATTTCCATTATTGTTAAGAGTAGATTGTTTATAATTAATCTCCGTAATTCCTCCATAAACATTCGTTATTTTCTTAAGAAGAAGAGCATTTGTTGCATTTTTTAAATGGGTTAATCCCAAGTAGGGCGATATAGAGTAAGCAACCAGAATATCCGCATACCCGTCACCATTTATATCTGCAATTCTTCTCCCTATATTGAAGCCCTGATCAGTAAATCTTTCAGGACTTATCCATCCGGGAGTTTGAACCCAGCCCGTTCCATTGTTTAACTTGGTATTTGAGTCAAAAGTAATATTATATTCAGTCCCATTCGTCGCATTCAAATAAGAAACATTGCTCAAAAAGTTTTGTAAAATATCCACTAATCCATCTCCGTTTATATCCATAAATCTAACTCCCAAATCTGGCCTGTCATTATCATGATCAACAAAACTAAGACTTGGAGCGTATTGAGAATAATTCTCCCACGCAGTTCCGTTATTTATCCACGCATTTCCTGGAGTTCCTCCCTTAATTAGATCGGGCAAACCATCATTGTTAAGATCAATAATTCTTAATCCATTGTCTTTATTGTCACTTTTTACAAAATAATCGGGAACCACCCAATCAGAAGTAGTTTTCCATCCTGTACCATTATTCAAATAGGCCGTATTTGTACTTGGTTCCTGAGACCATAAAATGTCTGCTTTTCCATCAAGGTTCAAGTCAACCATTTCTACCCCAACATCTTTATTATCAGAATTTATGAAATCAACTGGAATTGTCCAATTCGCAGTTGCATCATACCATCCTGTTCCGTTGTTAAGATAAACTGCTTTTGAGCCTGTCTTAGACTTTAATATATCTATTAGACCATCAGCATTAATATCTTCAAATCTAACTCCTTGGTAAATATTGCTGTTGTCAACTATATCTACTGGAGATACGAATAGTGAGCTACTATCCCATCCATTCGTTTTGTTATTTAATCTAGTTTCGCGGCTTCCGCCTTTTGCTTTTACCAAATCAGGAAAACCGTCATTATTTACATCGATTAACCTTATGCCAAAGTCCTTTCCACTTGCATCGGTGGAAGAGAAAGCAAAGCTTTCTGGAACTACCCATTTATTGGTTGCATTGTCAAATCCTTGTAATGTTTCATAATATTCAAATTTTAAAGTATTTAGCACTGAAGAATTATCGGAACCTATATAAGTAATATTAGCTAATCCTGACAAAGATTTTTCAGTATTTAAATTAGTATAGAAAAAGTCGTATCTTCTGACAACGGAATTATTGAAATGAACATAAATTCTAGACAACCTTCTGCTTTCATCTAGCCTATTCCCTTGTTCATAAACTAATCTTCTATCAGGTCTTGATTGAGGTTCATACACAAAAAAGATTTTTCTTAACTGATCATTATTATAAGAAATATTGGATAAATAAACTGTCCCGTTATCTCCAGAAAATGGATCTTCCAGATAAGTGTAAAATATCTTGTTATCATGTGTATCCTGTACTTGATCTAAACTCCATTTTACTGAATAGTTTCTCCCAGTGTTTGAATCCAATAAAGAATCATTGTTATATCCAAATCTGTATTTTACCCCGTCCCTTGTGGTTATAATCCAATATATCTTCCCATTATTTGTCAGATTTTCTATTTTATACTCTCTCGGATTTAACTCTGCATTGAACGCAGAGCCATTGTAGTAAACCTTTAACTTACTATTTCCTAAAGAAAAAGTAAAATAATCGTCTCTGCTATCATTAATAGTATAATTAACATTTCGAATAATGTTGTTTTCAGTTAAACTCCATCCGCTTCCTAAAACACTTGGACGTTGTATAGCGGACTGACTATTGTATAAAATTGTTAAACTTGGTTGTAGGCCTACAGTTCCCTTTGGAACTTCAATCTCGTAGATATATGCTCCTGCTCCGGGGAATAATTCTGTTCTAAATTCTCCAAAAGCTTCTAGTTTAGGTACATCACCCACACTAGGATTGTGAAGGTAGGGTTTATATTGATCAGCTGCATAGGCTAGATGAGGGGTAGTAATTAAAGCCAAAAAGAAAATTAAATTAATTAAGATAATTAATTTTCCCATTTTACCTCTTTCCTCCAATGAATCTCTATTTCTAGTTAAGTATTCTCCATTTTTAATTTGTTGTTTTTTTAATAATTTAGTTTTTGCTTTAATATCTTGGCCAATTGTTTTTTCTATTTTTAATTTTTTCAGTTCCTTAAGTTCCTTTTTATTAAGAAAAACATATGTTTCTAAGTTTCCTTCCCTAGATTTATTGAGATATTTTGATGACTTATTAAGTACATCTAAAAAATCATGATATAAATGTATGTTCAATTTTTTCAAGCCCCCATAATTTTTAATTAAAATAACCATATTACAAGAGTTATTAAATGATGGAAAATCTTCAAATAAATCATAGACTGAAAGAAAATTATTAAAGTAATGTGCGGGGGCATTTATTCTTGAATTTAAAATAGACTTAAATTGATCTAATGATAGAATTGTATTAAAATCGAGTTCTAAAATTAAAAAATTTTCATTTTTATAAAAGTCTAGCTTTTCAGAGTACTTATCTACATTTAAATATTTAATTAAATCTAACTTCATAAAACTACCTCCATTATATCGCCAGCGTAGTGACCTGTACTGAAATAAGTTTCTCCGCCTTTGCCGACTATTACTCTAAGATCTGAACTTTTTCCAACACCATTAATATAATATCTTGTATAATATGAAGGGTCATTTTTCCCAGGCAGCAATCTTTTGCCAGTTTCAGGAATAATTCTATTTTCATAAATCTTGGGTCCAAGAGAACTAGTTCTTCCTTGGTTTATCAAATTAATAGTTTCCTGAATTTCAGAAGGGAGATTTTTTGTACTAATCTTTGGAATACTAGACACGACATTTCCTCCTTCACCAAAAAGTGACCTAAAGGTCGTCGCCCCTTCTTCACTCGGATTAAAAATGTTTTTATAGCCACTTGCAGAACTTATTCCACCTTTTGCAAAACTTGAGGTTTTTCCTAATCCATTACCGCCCAATCCTGCCAAGAATATCCCTCCAACAGTTCCTGCGAATCCTCCTGGCGTGTTAATTTCTCCTACAGATTGTCCTGCTGCTTGTGCCCCTGCCTGACTTGATTCAAAAAAGCCTCCCCCATTATTAAGTGTATTAAATGCATTAATAATATAGCTTACAGCAGCAGGTAACAATATTGCTGCTAAAACTACGAAAACTCCCCAATGTCCATCTGGATCTGTATAAGAATAAGGATTCCTTCTTTCAAAAGAATATCTATTTAATCCTTGAGGATCATAAGGATAATTTAATAATGAATCAGGTTGAGTAAAAATACCTAATTCAGGATTATATTTTCTAAAATGAAAATCATAATCCTCAGTGAAAGAACTAAATTCTTTCCCCTCATAATCAAATCGGCTGACACTTCCTCCAGATATTATTCCTCCATAAGGATCATAAAATGTTTCTTCTACAATCGATCCAGTCTCGTTAGTAACTACACCAGTACTACCTAAATGATCATTGTGATAATACAAAGTTCTACCTTGATTAAAATTGGGAGAATTATCTGTTCCATTAAATACAATTTCTGCGACCAATCCATTATCGTCTTTGATATAATAAGTGTCATTTATCTCGTGTATCCCTCTTAAGTCATACCTTCTTACGAAATTATCATTAACGTAGACGATATATTCATCAAAACCGTCTGTTAGCGTAACCGAATTAACTTGTTTGACCAAAATGCGATCTTGAGTTGGGTCCCAAATATACTCTTCAAGTGGATAACCTGTAATATTATTTCCGTCTCTTACTCTTATGAGATGATTGAATTCGTCATATTCTCTAAATTTTCCGTCGCCAGTAATTAAATTACCATTGCCATCATAAGTTAAATTTAGTTGGACAGCGAAAGCAGGAGTTATAGAAAGAAAAAGGAAAAATAAAATAAAAATGATAAAATATCTAATTTTAGGTTTTATCATCTTTTTTTCACCCCACACTTACTAGTTAACAAGATTAAATATGTTTAAAAACGTTGCTATTTCTTTAGAAAAATGTTAAAACAACAGTCGCTAAACAGCCGCAGCATTGGCAACCTCAGCAGTATAATTTGCAATCTGCCTCTTTAACCTAATTTTTCTAAATTGATAATATCCAAACCCAACACCCAATGCAATAACACTAGCCAGACTAACATAAGCAAATAAATTCTCAGTTATATTTTTAGTTATCTTTTTGCTAACTGGCTGGGCAATAGCCTTCCTGCAAGCAAAAACTATTTCATCCAATCTATTTTGAGTCGCAGTAAGGTCGCCAGCCGCGTACAACCTTTTAGCCTCATCAACTGCCTCTTTCAATTCAGTGCATTCAGGATTTCCCACAACAAATTCTTCCGTAAAAACAATTTTCTCTAATACATCATCGTCCTTTCTAATTTCAATATAAAACTTTCCGTAATCTGAATATTTGGGGCTTTTTACCGTACCATTCAATGTAACTTCAAATATTCCAGTAGAATTAGTATCCACATCCACAATAAGAGTTACATTCTCTCTCTTGCCCACTGGAAGAGACTTTATAAAAGACCTATCAAAAGAAGATATCAAATCGCTTCTAAGAAAACCTCCCTTTGCAATTAGACTAGATAGCACAATATCATTTAGGTCAACTTCTCCGTCATTGACAATTCCTATAGGTACTACCAATTTATCTTTCTTCTTGGACGATACGGGCTCAGGAACTATTATCTTTAGAGATATTAATTTCTGAACAGTCGAAGAGCCTCCTCCAGAACTCGGAGTCTGAACAACAGTTGTCGACACAGTTAAAGTTACAGAAAAATTATTGCTTGTTGCATTGCTCAAAATTGCAGAACTATAATTTGTGCCATTATATTCGTAAGCAATAACGCTATAGTTAGAAGCCGTACTAACACTGGCTGAAAAACTAACATTTGGTGAGCCTGAGCTTGTCCAATTAGCCACACTAGCAGTTATCCCGCTCCCAGAAATTAAATTCGCTATAAAACCAATTGTCTGATTGGTACAAGAATTGCTAGCATCTATATCGCTAAAGTAATTCGACAAAGTCAGCAAAGAAGGGCTCCCTCCAGAGATATCACTTATACTTCCTGAAAAAGTCAGGGGGGCATTCGTATGATTTATAGTTAAATTCCAAGTAGTAGAATTACTAAGTTTTGCATTGGAAACATTCAATGTTAAATTAACTGCCCCAGAGCAAGTAGTCTCGTCTGTAAAATTAGGAGCAAAATTCCAGCCAAAAATACTTGCGTTCCCATTTCCATTGGTCGAGTTTCTAACAAATCCATTAATTATCAAGGTATAATTTAATGTGTCATTCAAAATAGAACCAACTGTACTGTTGACTGTAAAATTAAACTGATAAGAATTGTTCTCTACTAAATTAAAAAGAGTATTTGAAGAAGGAGATAATATCTTTGGATAATCGTAAATAGTCAAATTAATTACCTCAGAATCTGTCAATCCAGAAGAATCATTAACAGAGATATTGTAAACCCAAAAGCCCGCATGCTGCTGGCTGAATGTAAAGTTTAAAACTCCTGTTGTTCTATTAAAATTGCTGGCGTTCAAAAAATTACCCCCACCGGTAAGATTAGTTATGATAAAAGTAAAATTCCCAGGGGCAAAACTCTCGTTTTTATCTTCTAAATCGGTGACATTATAGTTTGCATAAATGCTTTCTATAACAGAAGTTACAATATTTCCCAATTTAGTCAAATTAGGAGCATGATTTATTCCCAAAACGGTAAAATTAAAAGTGATAGTGTGTGACAAACTGCTGTTATCTGTTGCATTAATAGTTATGTTGTAATTTCCGACATCTCCTTTTCTTGGCGTGAAATCTGCCCGGAATGCCTGCCTCTGGTTAAAAGGAGTTCCTGACCAGTCATCTCCCGCCACAAATCTAAATAAAGTTGAATTAGGACCTTGTATTGTCAAGTTTACAGTTATATTTTCCCTATAAAAACTTTTTTGATTTGAAGGAATCTTTAAATCATCATCATGAACAAATAATTCTAATCTAACAACACTATCTTCAGTTACATTTATTTGTCCAATACTAGAGTTTCCAGTATAATTATAACTAACTCCCCCGTTTGAACTTGAATTAGCAGGGAAAGTCTGAATAACCGGAGTATCATTAATGTTTCTTACTGTAAAATTAAAAGTCAGAGGAGTTGGAGTTATGCCGTCTGTAGCATTTATAACTACAATATGCTGTCCAACGTCTGCGTCTATTGGAGTGAAATTAATTATTCCCGTTGTTATATTTATAGAAAAAGATGAAAATGCAGTATCGTTGCTAAAACTAAAATTAATAACACTTCCATCATCAGTAACATTTTGGCTTAAATTCAAATAAAAATTAGTACCTTCAATCAAAGTATGATTTGTCTGTGTCGATGAATTCCAAATAGGAGGATTATTCGTAAAAACCTGAATTGTAAACAAGTCAGAAGCAATGGAAAAATTATTCCTGTCTCTTACAGTTATGTTTATTGTGCGATTGCCGTTCCCTAAGATATTAGGGTTAAAAGTTATAGTTGCCTGAGTTTTATTCGTCCCAGAAATATAAGTTGTTGCACTAACATTTACGTTTGTATCATTAGAAGTAAAAGTTAAATTTTCGTTGTAAACACTCTTATCTAGAATAAGCAAATCATCATCTGTTGCATTAACATAAATTGTGTAATTATTGCTAGTATAAGCAGTTATATTTGCAATGTCATCAATGCTCACGGTATCATTTATATTTCCAATATAAAAGTAAAATACCGTTGAGTTTCTTCCTACTGGGCTGCCAGTATCTCTCAAAGAAATATTCAAAGACCAATTTCCAACTTCTGTATCTGTTGCACTAAAGTTAACAATAAAAGTTCCATTAAAGTTAGTTGTTGTATTAACTGTAACATTTGCAGTATTCGTTCCAGTTGAATTGAATTTAAACCATGTATAATTTGCTGTAATAGTCAAATTGTTTATTTCATCGATATCAGAAACATTGATATAACAATTAAACGGAGAATTTTCAGTCGTACTTCTTTCATTATCACAAACGTACCTAAAGTAAGGAGCAACATTAACGTTTAAAACAGCAAAATTAACAATCTGGCTTGTTGTAGCATTAGCAGGGTTTATCGTTCCCGAATCTGTAACCGTAAAGTTTATAGTATAATTACCAACATCATTTCTTGTTGGAGTAAAGCTGATATTTATCCTCCCGCTAGTTCCGTTTGTCGTGTATTGGGATGTATTAAAAAGAATTCTTCCAGAAGAGTTACTACAGTTCCTATCAGACCATTGAGCGACAGTGCAATTAAGAAAAGTGATGTTAAAGCTAAATGGAATATTATTTTCTTCATCCGTAACATTAATAATATATTCAAATAAAGAGCTTGCATTGAAACTCTGGTTTGCTAAATTGACAAATTGTGGGGCGTCGTTCACTGCGGTGATGTTTACTTGTAAAATTGCTAACTGTGTAGAACCTTCATCTTTAACGCTAAGTTCCACCTGTTTAAATCCAGTATTATTATTGTTGGTAACATTAACTGTTAAAATTCCTGTAGAAGTATTTAATGTAAAGTTAGCCAATGTGGTATTAGAGGAAGCAGTATAATTAAAAAATAAAATATCATTTAAATCATCTTCGCTAACATTTGCACTGAAATTATAACTGCATATTGTATCCTCATTACATAATAATGTATCTCTAGTTTCATCTGCATTAAAATCGATAAAGCCTGAGGCATCTTTAATTATATAAGGCAAAGTATTCCCGATAAAGATAGAATCGTAAATAGTTAAATTACCATATGTGCTAGTTACATTGACGCTAAAATTCAATGTGCCGTCATAATTAAAAGACCTATTAAACTGCCAAAGAAAACTTGAAGAATTATAAGTCATTTGTTGCCAACTAGCCCATACTCCAGTTATGTTAAAACTTATCGTTGCATTTCCATTACCATTGGAAGAATTTATAACGCTACCAGAAGAATTAGTAAAGTTAGCATAAAATAAATCATTCCATTTATTAGAACTTGATTTAGCTTTTTGAACACAAAATACATTACATGAAGTTAGTTTTTCTGTTGTGTCAGTATCATCATAAATCGTCAAATTAGCATTTCCACTTGAACCAGAAGAAGTGGCTTTTATCGTTCCAATAAACAACACAATTGCAATTAAAGAAAGAATTACAAATGTATTTACAACCGCTACAAGAGCTATTTTCGCCTCTTTTCTCATTTTATCTATTTGAATAGGTTTACAGGTATTAAAAACTTGTCTTTACACTGAATATATAGCAACTGACTTAAGTAATTCCTCAAATCGTCAGTTGCTACACCGAGAACCCTCCAGCTTTTGTTTTGGTTCTCGGGGCCATCAAGAATGCAACTGTCAGCATTCTTGAGGTATTCGAGAGAACAAAAAACTTTGGGGAAATATTTTGGTCTCTCGATATAGGGAAGTTTACAAAAATAAAACTTCTCTAAAAGTTAAATCCTTCTGGGCCAAAATTAGACAATATCTTTTTTATTTCATTAATTGTTTGCTGTTGGTCTTTTTTATTAGACATTCGTACAAATCTTATTAATAAATCAACTAGACTTGATTCATTCATTAATTTTAACTTATATCCGTCTGTAATAAAGTAAAACCTGAAATTTTTATATTTTAATTCTTTTACAACCACTCCTCCAACATTTCCTAATTCTTTTCCTTTATTAGGATTTTTCTCTAAAGTTTCTATTAAATCAATAATTTCGTGTGCTTCACCTCTAAATTTTTTCTGAATTTCTTCAAATAAAGATAGAACTATTTCGACCTTGTCCATTTTTTGTTCAACTCTTTTCTAGCCTCTTCTATAGAAATAGTTCCCTCTGAAGAAAGCAAAAATTCTCTTAGTTGCTCTTTTGCAGCTAGAGAATATATTTTTCTTATTATTTCATCATAGCTTTCTCCTTTTAAGCCGAATGTTGAAATTTTTTCTTTTGTTTCTTTACTTAACTGAATTGTTGTTATATCCATTTTAATCTATAGTCACTATGGTCTCTATAGTCTCTATAGTTTATAAGCTTTACTATCTTAATGCTGTGCTGTATGATTGACTAAATAAAACACAGCAGATATATTAACTTGGGTAAGCTAAACATAATGAAAGAAATATCCATTGGAGATTCTGGACAATATGTGGCACAATTATCAGAATGCACCATATCTCAAAGTTTTTTTACCCTTATTTTGTTCTTTTCAGAAAATTCTCCAAGCTTCCTCTTGGAAATAATTATCTCTCTAGCAATTAAAATAGAAAATACCAATGATAAAAACCAAAAACCATAAATTAATAATCCCAATGGCAAATTATTCTCATGCGTGCAAGCCTTGCAGTCTCCCCCGCAGTCTATATCTGTCTCATTCATATCCTTTATGCCATTATAACAAGTCGGGCAATAGGCTGCATTTCCCGAAGTGAATATTAAATCAAGTCTTTTATTCTTCCAGGATTCGAGGTTTATTTTTGCAATTTCCTTCCTGGACAATGGATCTATTGCTGCCATATAACTCTGACCGCACTCTTCAACTTCCCTTAGCTCAAGGTCATAAGACTCTTCACAAGAACCTTCCTCTGTAAAACTATCTATGCATCCTGTTGCGTCTCTGCATACTCTGTTTCGATATCCTCCAAATTTTATCTTGCCTCCAAGAATATCTTCCGTCTTGTCAGTATAGACGCAATCACTCCAACCACTGCACTTGACCTGAGGCTTGCAAGTTAACTCATCACAAAATTTTCTCTCAATTATCGCTCTTCTATTGCACTTTATATCTTCACACACTCTGCTTCTCAACCCCTCGATACATTCCCCCCAATCTTCACATTTATATTCTGAAAAACATTCCGCGCCATTTATAGAAGAAACAGAATCATTATAATTACCAACATTCACGACAGAACCAGCAAAATCAATTCTTATTAAAAAGATTAACATCATTACAAAAACTATTCCTATTATAAAAAATATCTTTCCTCTTTTCATAATCTAAACAATTAATGTAAATATAAAAACGTTCTTATTTTGTGGTTTAGGTTTACAAAGTTATGGCTTCTTCAATTTACAACTAAGGGAATGTATAATTGTCTGTGTTATCCGATAATTATTTCCTCTCGATGAATTAATCAACTCTTTATTTTTCATATGAAATACACTCTCCCTACCTTTTTCTTTCTTTCGTATGCCTCTTTTGGAGTTTCTAGTATCTCAAAATTAAGACTTCTGTGTGGCTTTACTTCGTTATACCATTTCAAGAACTCTTCTTTTGTGCTGAATGCTTTTCTATGATTGTCATAACATTCAAACCACTTTTCTATCTTTCCATTTGATTGGGGATGTTTAATTTTACACTTGATATGTTTTATTCCAACAACTTTAAGGAATTCCTGAAACTCTGAATATCCTTCCATATTATTCATAAACTGAGCACCATGATATGAGATGCATTGTTCTACCTTTCCATATTCCAAAGCAAGCCTCATTCCTTCAATTGATCTTTCTATAGTATCAGCAGATACCCTATATTTTTCATAAAATTTCTTTACAAGATCCTTTTCCCAAATTTCTATAGGTATCATTGGTCTTCCAACTTTTTTTCCTATAATTGGAATCTCCACAATCGTTAAATAATCTTTCCATACCTGATATACTCTTCTTACAGAAATACCTGCCTCCTTTCTTGATAACTCGATTTACCTTCAGTTTTTATCTTAAGAGTCTCCATTAAACTATTTTTTGTGAATTTCATAGACTGATTAATATCAGCCTTAAGAACTAATTTTCGTATAACACACACGATATAGAGCATCTAAAGATTTTTAAACTCAAAGCATATTCTTTTATCATGAATAATAAAACTAACAATTCAAACTTGAATAGTTTTGCTATGGACAATTGCATGAGGTATAAAACACAAATAGTTCAATTGTCCTTTAGAGAATTGCATGCAAAATGTCATATAACCTGTGCAATTCTCTATAGTTCAAACTATAGCCTCTATTTTTACTTTTGGTAAAATCCGGATTTGTTAAGCCGGATTTGCATAGCTCTTTTGTTTAAATTAAAACTTGAGTTATGATTTCTGGCTGAGTCTTAGAAGCTATAGCGGGAGACCAAAATAATTCCCCATTGTTATTTTGTCCCCCCGAGTATAGCAACTGACAATTTGGGGAATTACTTAAGTCAGTTGCTATAAATCAAGAAAATAAAATAAAGAATAAACAAAATGGCAGAAAACTTAGAGATAATGTTAGATAAAGGAATAATTGATAGCAATGTTAGAGAGTATACAAAACTTCAAACTCCTAGAGAATTATTAAATGAAATTCCAGTTTCAAAAGAAAATGTAGAATTTTTATATTATTCAAGACGACAGATAAAAGACATTTTAGATAAGAAAGACATAAGAAAGATAGCGATTGTAGGGCCGTGTTCTATTCATGACGTAAAAGCAGGAATCGATTATGCTTACAAGTTGAAAATCCTTTCTGATAAAATAAGGGATAAGTTATTGGTTGTTATGAGGACTTATTTTGAAAAACCAAGAACGGTTCTTGGCTGGACTGGATTAATAGATGATCCTTGTATGGATGAAAGTTGTAAAACTGAAATCGGATTAAGAAACGCAAGGCTTTTTTTAAAAGAGATAATCGAGATTAGGCTCCCTTGTGCAACAGAATTTGTTGGGCCTATCATTCCTCAATACATAGGAGATCTTATATCGTGGGCTGCTATAGGAGCAAGAACTTCTGAATCCATGCCCCATAGGCAGTTGGCTTCCGGATTATCTATGCCAGTGGGATTCAAAAATTCAACTTCGGGGGATGTAAGTATTGCTGTTGATGCTGCAGAATGCGCAATGCATTCACATAGTTTTATAGGGATAAATTTAGATGGAAATACCTGTATTGTTAGAACTCAAGGAAATAGGTATTCCCATATCGTACTAAGGGGGGGAAATGGCGTTCCAAATTGCTCCTCTGAACTTGTTTATGAAGCCCTAATTTTGCAAGAAAGAGCAGGAATTCCAAAAAACATAATTATTGATTGCAGTCATGGAAATTCAGAAAAGAAATACGAAAAACAAGAGGGGGTTTCATATTTAGTTTTAGATCAAATAAAAAATAGAAATAAAGATATTGTAGGGATTATGCTGGAATCAAACCTTTATGAAGGAAAACAGGATTTTCCAAAAACTTCAAAAGAAAGACAAAATTTAAGATACGGAGTATCAATAACTGATGGATGTATCTCTTGGGAAACTACAGAAAGAATTCTGATGAAATATTATAAAGCGCTGTGAAAATAAATTTTAAATGCTTTGCATTATGGATATTTCTGTTGATTAGGTCGCTTCTTTCAGAAATGTCAAGAACTTTCGGTTCTTGAACATGCTCAAGATGTCGTAAACATCTTGACATATCCATTGAAGATTCTGGACTAAATGTGCTCCAATTACCAGAATTCTCCATATTGGCATTTGCGAAGTTCATCCTCTTGTAATAAAACCATTTAATAAAGATAATTTTGATAAATATGTTAATCAACTCAAGCCTTTATTGTTAGAGTTAGCTAATAAGTTTTAACCTCTCAAATTAACCCCCTATGCAAAATATATACTCTACCATGATAAAACTTAAAAACGAAAGATTTATCTACCCTAATACTTCTAAATAAAAACAAGGAAACAATGAAAATAATACCAATAGGAGAACGAGTTGTTATCAAGCAAATAAAAGGCGGGGAAGAAAAGACCAAGCATGGAATATACCTTCCAAAGCCAGAAGATAAAAAAGAAGGGATTATAGTAGAAGTTGGTACATTTAAAGATGGAAAACCTCTTCCATTAAATAAGGGGGATAAAGTCCTTTATGGAGGCTACTCTTCAGAAGATTTTGAAATTAATGGAGAGAAACATTTAATAATAGAATTTAAAGATGTTGTAGCAAAGGTGGAGGATTAAAAATGGCAAAACAAATAGTTTACGGAGAACACGCAAGGCAGGCATTATTAAAAGGCATAGACAAAGTTGCAAACACAGTTAAAATGACTCTTGGCCCAAAAGGAAGAAATGTCATCTTAGATAAATCTGGCTCTCCTGTTATAACAAACGATGGGGTAACAATCGCAAAAGAAATTGAATTAAAAGATAAATTTGAAAACATGGGGGCTAAATTAATAAAAGAAGTCGCCTCCCAAACTCAAGACAAAGCAGGAGATGGAACAACAACCGCAACATTGCTTGCTCAAGTCATGATTACTGAAGGTTTGAAGAATGTTGCAGCAGGTTCAAACCCGATTGAGATTAAAAAAGGAATTGAACTAGCAACAGAAAGAGTCGTTCATTTCTTGAAACAAAAGTCAGTGGCTGTGAATTCGAGGGAGCAAATTGCACAAGTCGCAACAGTTTCCGCAAACAATGATGAATACATAGGCAATTTAATCGCAGAAGCAATGCAAAAAGTAGGAAGCAAGGGAGTCATAACAGTAGAAGAAGCAAAAAGCATTGAAACAACTCTAGAGTTAGTTGAAGGAATGCAGTTAGACAAAGGATATATCTCTCCTTATATGGTTACAGATTCAGAAAAAATGGAAGTCTTCTATGAAGAGCCTTACATTTTGATTACAGACAAATCTATTTCATCTGTAAAAGAGTTAGTTCCTACATTAGAAGCTGTTTCACAAGAAGGCAAGCCATTATTGATAATTGCTGAAGAACTTGAAGGGGAGGCATTGACAACCATAGTCATCAATTTATTAAGAGGAGCGTTAAAAGTCTGTGCTGTTAAGGCTCCAGGTTTCGGTGATGATAAAGCGGAATTACTCCAAGATATTGCAATTCTTACAGGAGCAAGAGTCATAAGCAAGGACAAAAATGATAAATTAGAAGATGTAACTTTACAAGATTTAGGTTCTGCATCAAAAGTAAGGGTAAAAAAAGATGAAACTCTAGTCATTGAAGGAAAAGGTAAAATATCTGAAATTGAAAATAGAGTAAAGGCAATTGAAAATAGGATAAGAACAGAAACTTCTGAATATTCAATAGAAGACCTAAGAAAAAGACTAGGCAAGTTATCAGGAGGAGTAGCAGTCATTAACGTTGGCGCGGCAACCGAAACAGAATTAAAAGAAAAAAAGATGAGGATAGATGATGCACTTCACGCAACAAAAGCCGCAGTAGAGGAAGGAGTAGTTGTAGGTGGAGGAGTCGCCTTATTGCACGCAATTAAAGAAGTAGATTCTCTTAATCTCCATAATGAACAAGCAATAGGTGCAAAGATTGTAAAAGGCGCACTGTCTTCCCCAATAAAACAGATTGCAATTAACGCAGGAAAAGAAGGCTCAGAAGTTATAACAAACCTAACAGGAAAAGATATCAAATGGGGATATAACGCAAAAACAGACAAGTACGAAGATTTATTCGCCTCAGGCGTAATTGATCCAACAAAAGTAGTAAGAAACGCTCTCCAGACTGCTTCAAGTATTGCTGCAATGGTCATAACAACAGAGGCCCTTGTCGCAGACTTCGAGGATGAAGACAAAGACAAAGTAGAAAAGAACTCCGCGATTATAATATAATAAAAATGGTAAGAAATCAGGGAGAAAAGTTATTCGATTTATGCAAGAGATTTAACCCAATGCAACACACCCCATCAAGAATCCAATCTATAACCTTTTTTCCTAACAAATTAAGCCCATAAAAACACATAAATACTCCGATTATTATATTAATCAATGCTAAACGAAATAATAATAAGCTATTGGGGGGTTTTGGTTGCAGCAGTTGCTTCCTTCATCATTGGTGCAATTTGGTACACTTTATTGTTTGGAAAAACTTGGGTTAAACTTTCTGGAGTTGAAATGGGAAAAGGTAAAAGTCCAGCCATGTTATATATAATAAATTTTGTCGCAACACTTATTATAGCCTGGGTATTGGCTCATACAATCAAATATTCTGGAGCAGGAACTAGTGTTGATGCTCTGATGGTTGGATTCTTCACATGGCTTGGATATTTTGCATTAGCTACCCTTTTGGGAAGCATATTATGGGAAGGAAAACCATTCAAGTTATATTTAATTAATGCAGGTTATTGGTTGGTTAATATAGAAGTAATGTCTTTGATTTTAGCTCTTTGGAAATAGGGGAATAATTCACTAATCCAAAAAATAAAAATCCGCCTTGGACATTTTACCATAAAACCGATAATCTGGGAGCTCTTTCTTTGCGGTTATGAAGATTTTCTCTAGACCTTCCCAGAAGAAAAACCAGCTAGCTGGCTCTGAAACGATAAATAAAAAGGTATAGAAAAAACTACTTTCTCTGATTGCATAAATGTATACGCTCCCGATCATTATTAATGTTCCAAGAATAAACCATAAAAGCCCGCCAATCCTTATATTCTTGAGATCTTTCTTCTTTTCACGGTAGTGCCTTTGGAAATGTTCCTTTAATCTTCTCTTTATCATTATTTCTTCTATAGGGTTTCTTTTTTTCATTGGAACAAAGAATCTTAATTCCAATTTATCTTTCTTATCTCTTGCTGCTCTTTTGCATTCATTTAAAAAATCATCTGAAAGTGCTTTTACCGAGTAATCTCTGGGATCAAAGTCAGAAAATATATCATCATAAGAATCTAAAATAAGACTAATATTTCCTTCCCTTAAATTTATCATAATGTCTGGGTTTTTTTCAGACATCTTATCATATCTTTTGAAATTCATCCATATTAAAAGATTGAGGGATTTATAAGTTTAATTGAGACAAATGAAAAACATGAAAAACAATAACTTTTATTATAGACATTCCCGTTGATTGTATCACCTTTCGTTCGGGAATGTCTATTAGAGATTTCAGATTCTAGAGTGACTAAATTAGAGGGAATCTCTATAACTTCATTTCATAAGAAAAGACATGAAAAGAACAAGAGAAGGTGCCAAACAATATGCAATTATCCAGACTCGTAGGCAAACATGGAAACATCAAGGGAAATATCCTTATAATGAAATGTTGAACTTCTTGAAAAATTAGATTATCGAAGAGCCTTATACTTACAAGATTAGATTTTTTTATTTAAAACATAAACCCTTTAACAAAGAAGAAAGTACTTTCAAACAAGATTGTCCAATAATATAAAGCGGTGATTTCAATAAGAGGGTTGACTTCTTCTTTTAAAATTCCGCTTGCTGAGAGAAAGGATTCCATTTTAAGCTACTGCGTTTAATTGATATTCTGGTTGGGGCTGTTCTATTGGTGCATTAAGTTTATCTAGTAATCCTAAATGGTGCTCTTCACATGTTTTTACTCCTAAAGTCCTTCCTTCTGCATTGTCCATTTTAAAGGTTACAGATTCATGACGATGATATCCGTTTAATTGAGCATTTACAGCACCGATTGTTGGGGGTCTGCCAATTGTTGAGAATCGTGAATTTTCTGTTGCGATTCCAACATCATATCCTACAGGATTTTCACATCCATGCATATAGCATTGTCCAGCATTGGTTTTATCTTGTCTTAATAATCTGAATTTAATTGGATTTGTGGCCATGTTTAATATCTCCAGTTATATCCTCCGTTTTTAGGTTCATAGGAAGGTCGATAATAGTAATTTTCATAACTGCCTTGACCGTCTATTCTTGGGTCGTATGTATATTTATATCTCCAATTTGATGCTGAAGGATTTGTGTCTTTGCAGTCTGCAGAATTGCAAAATACTTGGGAATCTTTTCCGTAGTTTATATCATATCTTGAATAGGCCGATTTATCTATGAAGTTATTTATTGATTGTTTTTGTGCAAATTTCTTCAGGTCGCTTAGAGAATAATACTTATAACCTGAATTGTATTTATTTCCATAGTAATAATTTGATAAAGAATAATCTGGATAGTTTTGATATGTCATGTAATAGGCTGGGGCATATTGGGTGTTAGGATAGTTACCATCGGTATAAACTCTATAAACTGGATAACCTGAATAAGTGTCTGCATAAACATAATCTCTTGAATAAATTCCATTTTGTGCTGAAAATGTTATTTCTACTCCATCTGGACCAATACTAGCTGAGACAAATTGCATGATTAATACTAAAGAGAATAGTGTAAATATACTGAGCAATATTGTTTTTTTCATAATTGTGCCTCCAAATTTTTCTTTGCTGTTAAATTTTCCAAGGCAGATTCTCTTGCAGAGTTGTAATCCTCGTAAATCCTTTTAATATTCGAGCCATACCAATACATACAGGCATAACCAATTGCTGAGCCCACAGCTGAAGGAAGTAGTACTTTCATTTCTCCTTGAAAACTATTTAATCCTGAAAATGCATATGCTGTTGAAATTAAAAATGGAGCAAATCCCAAAACAGCAAGATTTTTTATATGGGCTCGAGGATTACTATTTAAAATTATGTCTTTTACTTCATCTCTACCGCTTAAGATAGACTGATTTTCTGCTATCTTAAAGATATCCCTAATCAAATCAGGATTTTCTCTATACATCCTCATTAGTTTTTTATTTACTTTCATAATTGTAGACTGAACTGGAGGTATTTAAATCTTTCTACTAGTGTAACTTTATAGTAAGAACATAATCTATTGCATCTAGGATATGCTTAAAAACTAAGAATTTTAAATAATTGTCCGCCAGATTTTTAAGATGAATGATACAAGAGATAAAGTAGAAATAAACATATGTTGTAGAGTAGATCCCTTCGGATTTGTTGAGCATTTTATTAGCCGAGCCTATACACAGAGCTCAGGATTAAGACTAAGGAGAGATAGAGAAGCGTATGCCCATGTTCTTAGATGTAGAGATTGTTTTGATAGTGTGGCTCATGTGTATCAGACTTTTGCTACAGGAAATAGGGCATTTGACACCAAATCTTTTCATGGGGGTTTAACTTATTTAGAAGATGGACAAAAATTATGCAGAGTAAGCGGCAAATTTATTCCAAACCAAAGGAAGTCATGAAATCTGAGATGAGGAAGTATTGATCTAGAAACTTGAAGCCTTTTTCTGTAAGAGAATAAGTTTTTCCTTTTTTTCCTTGTTCTTCTATTATTAAACCGCCCTTTTTCAATTCTGTCAGATATTCATCCATCATTTGGTAGGATAAGTTAGATTTGTATAGTATGTGGGTTGGCTTAATTTTCCCGTTTTTGCTTTTTATAACTACAAGTATATCTCTCATTATTTCTAGCTTTGTTCTTTTTTTGTTCATTTTATTTCTTTCTGAGTGCTCGTGAAAATCAGCGAATTTTCCCAGTATATTATTCTACAGTTTTGCGTTTAATTATAGATGGTTTTTTAATTGTCCAGAACAAACTTATGGTTATCAACAAGTATGCCCCCAATTCCATAATATCTGAAATAATATAAGCGTTATAAGTATTTGAGAAAATTGGCCCCATCGTGCTTAATAAAAGGAGAGTAAATGCTATAAATACCAGCGCCGTTTTACCGTTATAATATTTAATATATTCTTTTGCATAATGGATGCAGATATAAAACAAGAGAATTGTTGAAAAAGCATAAAAACTTAGGGTTTTGTTTCCGCACAATTTGAATATTAACAGGCTAATCAAGACTAATAGAGAATATATCTGCCAGCATTTTATTTTGAATGTTGTGTAGAGTACTGTAATTAAACCAATAGTGAAAAGAGCCATGTAAATAGAGACCCCTAATGTTCCAATTAGATTTAGGTTGTCTAGTGCTATTCCTCTAACTCCTTCTTCCAGTTTGGTGAATAAAAATAAGGTGATTAATGCTCTTAGCAAGTATGAAACTGAGATTAGGAGAAAACCCACCCCAAATATCTTGCTTTCTCTTTGATATGATAGTTTATAGATTTTAAATGAATATAAAGAAACCAGCCCCCCGACTATAAAAAACAGGAGTTCCATGATTATCCTGAAATTTATGAACCATTCAGGTACTAAAAATAGGTATGCCATGTACGAATTGATGTTTGAGAGTTTTTAAGCCTTATGAAGGGGTTTTCTTGAGTATTGTTTAACAAGCAATTAATATACGGACTATCCAGTATATTTAATTAAATTGGGCGCACGCCAGGGGGTGCTTATAGAATTTATAATGCGACTTTTTAGGTCTGGGCGCGGGGTTGAAATCCTCGCCCTCCCTTTTTTATTGTCGAAGTTATAGACAATCCCCGTGATTGGGTTACTTTTAGTTGGGGATTCTCTAATAGGTCTTCCCCTTTTTAGGTAACTTAATCAACGGGAAGACATATAATAGAGCAAGATTATCTTACTTCAAAAAAATTAAGAATAGCTAATAAGTACGCAAAGCTTAAGATATGATTAAATATTTAAATCATGATATACTTAACCTCAAGATGTTTAGTAGGGGCGCGGGAAACCTATCAGCTTTTAAGCCGTAGATTAGGGCTCCCACAAACTTTTTCTATTTGAAATGATTATGAGTGGTGAGCAAATAGTGCTCACTGTAAGTAAAATCATAGTGATAACTGTTTTGCTCTAAATAAACTTTTCGGAGTTCGACAACTGGCTTCGATAGGAGAAAAATGCAAGAAAAATTAGTGTTTAGCGAGAGGAGGACGTCACTAATAATTAAATTATGTCCCAGTTTGGGGCTTGAAATTATAAAACTTAAAATAAAATTTGCATAAAAAATAGATAATAAGATAATAATTGAGTGTTATAAAAAATTTGGATAATAAAAAGTCAAAATTTTTTAATAGGACAATTTCCAAAAAAACAACGTAATCCAGCAAATTGCCCATAAGAACACAGATAAATCTAATTAATTATATATAATTAGAATTTCTTATGCTTCTGATAACATTCTTTGCAATAAACTGGCTTGCCTTCTGTTGGCTTGAATGGTACTTCACATTCTTGCTTGCATTCAGAACAAGTTGCTTTATGCATTTCTCTTGGTCCAAAAGATCTAAATGGTCTTCTTGGTCCATCGCTATTAAAACGTCTTTCCATGTTTTCCTCCCGATTGTTTGACATTCTTGGATGTCCTATAAATAAAGGTAAATTGGGGTTTATAAAGATATGTTTTGTGAGTTTTTGTTGATATTCTCCATATTGTAATTCATTGCAATAATAATTATATACTCTTAGTTTTATTACCATACATGGTACAAACTGAAGTTCCATCAGCAGAGTTGGGAAGGAGTGAGGCGTTTTTATCTTATGACTCCTTAATTAGTGTTAATGAAATTGATCCACAAAGGCAGTTTAAGTATGCTCCTGAAGAGACTTACACGCCTTCTGCTACCTTTCATAATAGGGCTCTCTTTTTTGGAATTGGTGCATCTGCCGAAGCGATATGCAAAGAAGTAAAGGGCAGAGGATATATTGGCTTAGTAGAAATAGAAACAATCAATTCAAGACGGGGCGTTAATCAAATTAGGGGGCGACCAGTAGTTGCAGCATAATTTTAATCACTTATCAGAGAATTTACATAATTAAGTTACCCATTAGTATAAATTCTCTGATAAGACAATTTACAAATAAAGTAACACTATCAAGTAAATTGTCTATAATAAAATTGACAGATTTCTATTTTATTCTCCGCAGCCGCCTCTTGTCGTTTGACTGCAACTTGTGCAGAGAATTGCACAATTTCCTATTCTCTTTGCAGGTCCGCCACAAATTGGGCAGGTAATTCCTTCATTGCTGAAAACTTCCAAAGATGCTTGTTCTTCTTTTTCTGGGATGATTTCTATTTCTGTTTCAATGTTTTGGGAGGTTTCACCAAATGTATTAAACATAAACTGTGCAACATAATCTACTATAGATGAAGCAGTTCTTATTAACTTTATTTTTTCTCCCATTTCTCCACCTTCCACGTTTCTAACAAAGCCTGCTGGTTCAAATTTTTGATGTCTAAACTTCTTAAATAAATCATTTACAGTTGCTCCATATTGTAAGTTTAATGAAACAGATGTAGCCCATGCATCTATTAAACCTCTGATTGTTGATCCTTGTTTATGCATTGTAATAAAAATCTCGCCAGGTTTTCCGCTGTCATACAAGCCAACGGTGATAAATCCTTCATGGTCTGCAATGTCAAATTTGTGCGTAATTGACTTTCTTGTTTGAGGAAGTTTTTTTCTTTCGCTTTTTAAAATTACTTCTTTCTTTTTAATCATCTCTCCTTCTGTCTTTTGGGTGTTGAGTGGCTGGCTTCTTTTGCTATTTTCTCTATATATTGCTACTGCTTTCAAGCCTCTTTCCCAGGCGTAAACGTATGCATCGGCGATTTCTTCAACTGTAGAAAATTCAGGCATGTTTACTGTTTTGCTTATTGCCCCTGATATAAATGGCTGACAAACTGCCATCATATCAATGTGTGCTTTGTATTTAATTGCTCTTTTTCCTTTATTGGGCTTAAATGCACAGTCAAAGACCGCAAGGTGATTTTCTAGCAAATCTGGAGAGCCCTCGATAGTGTCGTTTTTTTCAATGTAATTGATTATTTTTTTAATTTTTTCTTCATTATAGCCTAAATTTTTTAGTGCTAAAGGAATTGTTTTGTTTACTATCTTTAACATTCCTCCACCTGCAAGAACTTTATATTTAACCAACGCAATGTCTGGTTCAATTCCTGTTGTGTCGCAGTCCATCATAAATGCGATAGTTCCAGTAGGCGCCAAAACTGTTGTTTGAGCATTTCTAAAACCATGTTTTTCTCCTAATTCTAAAGCTTCAGACCAGGAATCCCATGCGACGTTTACTAAGTCTCTTAATTTTAGAGGGATTTTTTCTACATCAATGTCTTTTACGTGATTTCTATGCATTTTTATTACTTCTAACATTGATTCTCTATTTTCTTTGAATCCAGAGAAGGGACCAACCAATGCAGATAGTTCTGCAGAGGTTTTGTAGGCTTCACCGCACATTATTGCAGTTATAGCTGCTGCAACTGCCCGGCCTTCATCGGAATCATAAGGCAGGCCTAAAGACATAAGTAATGCTCCAAGGTTTGCATATCCCAAACCAAGAGTTCTAAAAATATGCGATCGTTCCGCTATCTTTTCCATGGGATAACTTGCCCCATCAACGATTATTTCCATTGCAGTTATATAATATCTTGTAACTTTCTTGAATGATTCAACATCAAAGTTGCCATCTTCTTTTAAGAATTTTAGTAAGTTTATTGATGCTAAATTACAAGCTGTATCGTCGAGAAAAACGTACTCAGAACATGGGTTAGTCGCATTAATCCTGCCTGAATTTTTGCAGGTATGATATTTTTGGATAATATCATCACATTGTATTCCTGGGTCCCCACAAATCCATGTGCCTTCTGCAATTTTGGTTATTAGCTCTCTTGCTTTTAAAGTCTCACAAACTTTTTTTGTTGAAACGTATTTCGTCTGCCATTCTCCGTCTTTTTTTGTGGCGTTCATGAAATCGTCGGTGACACGGACGGACATATTGCAATTTTGAAATGCAACGGTTCTATAGGCTTCTCCATTCATCCCTCCGTCATAACCATGTTCTATTAGCGCCCAGGCTTTTTTCTCTTCTTTTTGTTTTGCTTCAATAAATTCTACGATATCGGGATGGTCTATATTTAGAATTTCCATTTTTGCGGCTCTTCTTGTTTTTCCTCCTGATTTTATGACTCCTGCATAAGCATCATATGCTCTCATAAAACTTACTGGACCAGAAGGCTTTCCTCCGCCTGTTAGAAATTCTTTGGAGCTTCTTAACGGAGACCTGTTTGAACCTGTTCCTGAACCTGCTTTAAAAAGATTTGTTTCAGCAACTTGATTTTCCATAATTGAGTCAATGTTGTCGCTAACCGATTGGATGAAGCATGCTGAGCATTGAGGTCTATCTTCTCCAATATGTGCATGGACAACTTTTCCTTGTTCTGCATCCCATTTGAATCCAGAGACTCCCCCTGCGGTTTTGTTATATTCCCATGTTCCGGCGTTGAACCAGACAGGAGAATTAAATACACATAGTTGGTTTAAACAAATTGAAGCAATTTCGTCTTGTAAAGTTTTGGCCTCTTTTTCATTAAAATAACCTTGTAATAAAGCTTGTCTGCCTACATAACGAGAAACTCTTCCGATTAGTTTCTCTACTGAATCTTCTCTTTCCCCTTTTGCTTGATCTCCCCAGAAATATTTGCTTGCAACTACTTTCATGGCCAACGGAGACCAAAAATCGGGCTTGGAAACATTTTTTTGAGTAAATATTGCCTTGCCTGCATCATCAGTTACTTTTACTTCTTCATTAACCCAATTAATTTTTTTATTTAATCTATCATATTCGAATGGGCTTTTTCCTTCTAAAGTAAAGAAGCGTTCCATTTTCATTGGAATTCTTAAATGTAGTGAAATATCCATTCTCGGGGCATGTTTTTTGTCTTCGTTTCCATTATTGTAACCATTTTCTCTATTTGAGAGTCCATTTCCATTGCCATTTGAATATCCGTTTTCCATTTTTTATATTGCCTCTTTTTTAATATGTCAAGAATTGTTTTTTCTTTCTCACGAACAATTCTTGAGCATGCTCAAGACACCAAGAATTCTGACATTTGAATTCTTGGGTGCGCTCAAGAATCAGAGGATTCTTGACGACCCCGAATACGCCCAGGAATTTATTCCGAGGGTTCTTGACATGAGCATGATTTTTAATTATTGTGTAATCTTTAATATATTCTTTATCCTTTGATTAAATCTTTAATTTCTTTTTTGAAATCATCTAATTCGGTAAAATCTTTATAGACTGATGCAAATCTGATGTATGCTACTTTGTCTATTTTTTTAAGTTCTTTTGAAACTAGGTCTCCAATATAGGTTGTCTGGACGTCTTTTCCTGCTTTTCTTAATTTTTCTTCAACATTTATCAACATTTTATCAACTTTTTCTGTGCTTATGGGCCTTTTTTCACAAGCTTTCATCACACCTTTTTTTAGTTTTTCGTAATCAAAGTTCTCTCTTCTTCCGTCTTTTTTGATTACTCGTATTTCTGCCCTTTCAACTCCTTCATTTGTATTGAATCTCTTTTCACACTTAAGGCATTCACGCCTTCTCTTAGTAATATTTTCTATATCTCTTTTATCTACAACTTTTGTTTCATCATGGAGGCAGTATGGGCATTTCATTATTTTTGCCTTTTTACCACAACCTATTGTGTTTTTTTAGCTTTTTAACACAATTTGTTGTGTTTATCTTTCTTTTTAATTTCGGAATGTATTTAAAGATTTCTATCTTTTTTATTTTGTCGTCGGTGAAAAATACCGAATAAAGAGTTTTATTTTTAGAGTGATAAAAACAGGTTTTTTGTTAAAGGAACTTTTGATTTTTGAGATATAGAGGATTTGGAAAAACCCCTAAAATTTCCTAAATCATCAAGAACTCTTAGTTTTTCTCTGGTTCTTGATGCCTCTAGGAAGGACTTTGAAAACTTTCCTGAAAACAATGGCTATTCAAAGTCCTCTATAGGTTTAAATATCATTGATTGTTAGTACTAAAATGGTTGCATCAGACATAGCTTCTTTGTTGGAAATAAATCCTTATTTATTATTTGTAATTGTTGTATGGACATTGATATGGAAGGCATTTTCCTTATGGAAATCTGCAAGCAAAAAGCAGCCAATATGGTTTATTGTTTTGCTTCTTGTAAACACTTTAGGTATTTTGGAAATACTTTATATTTATATTTTCTCTGAGATGAAAAGTAATGGGAAGGGCGGAAGAAAACAGGCGAGAGTTTCTAGAAGAGAGAGTGGAAAAAAGAGAAAAAATAGAAGATAAGGTTAGGATAGTTAAACTCTAGATAACCATGGTAAGTGTGGAATTAATACTCTGCTCCAGGTTTCAAGACGGTCAGATATTTTTTCTAATTCACCAAAACTTTTCATTCCACACGAAGTTATTGAAGCTTCATTTGCTTTAATTCTGCTATGGATATGAGCAGCATAAATTAATCCAAAATGTACTCTGTCAACAGAATTATTGCTTACAAATAATGTTCCAACGAGTCTTGGTTCTTCATAAGTGCCGGTTATTTTAACTTCTTCTCTCAATTCTCTTCTTAAACACTTTTCAACATATTCAGGAGAATCATCCTTTGTGATATGTCCCCCTAAACCAATCGATAATTTACCAAATAATCTTTCGTCACCATAATCCTCAATGTTTTTAGCTCTCACATATGTGAAAACTCTTCCTTGATTGTCAAATAATAATACGTAGGGAATTGGTTGTAAAACTCTTTCATCTCTTTCACAATCATATCTTGAGTGAAATAGTCTTCCATGGTTTATTTCATTATTTAATGAATCTGCTTTATTGCCGCTTATTGGCTCAAATCCTTCAGATATTGTTCTAACTGCTCTTAGTTTTTCTGCACTCATAACTAGTACATCTCTTTCAAGTTTTTTGTATTCTTTAGCCGCCCTTGCAAAGTCAAAATTTACAAAATGTTTAGATACTCTTGGTCCAGACTGATAATTATAATGGGAACCAATTTTTTTACCATATCGTTTATCTGGTTTTTGATTTGTTCTAAAAAATTCGATAGTACTTAAAGGGATTTTATCTTCTGGAGAAAAAGTCATTCCTCCTGTTTCGTCTAATGTAACTTCTGCTACTGGTGTTCCAACAAATCCAGGGTCTATAAATCCTGCTTCATGCCAATAACCGCTTGGGCCTCCGCCATGATGTCTTCTAATTTCTGAACTAACAGATAGAGGCATTTTTAATGTTCCTTCTGATACCATTAAGTATCTCATTCCGCTTTGAAATTTTATTTTGCCGCCTTCAACTCTTACAGGCTCAAAATAACTTTCTGCATCGTATTCATTTGCTCTGTTTAAAATTATTGGAGCGGGATTTTTTATTGCGCGAAGAGCAACAATTCCATTGGAATTTGATCCTGTTAAATCGATGCTTACTTCTAATCCATCATCTGTGATAGTTGGATTTCTAATCGGCGTGCCTTTTTTTACGTTTTTGAATAAAATGGGCTTTATGGAATACAAATCTATAAGCTCTTGTTGGCTTAATGATGCATCTGTACCCATAAAGAATCTTAATTGATTTAGTTTATCTCCTGGATTTATAATTAAATTGAAAGCGGTTGGTTGAACTAATAACCATAGTTCTCTTAAATCATCAAAACCATTATAACGTACATTATCAAAACTTCCGTTATAATCGGAAACCATTCTTGTTCTTGGAAATAATCGGCCCATGCTGCTTTTTGGGGAGGCTCTAATTGATTCTCCTTCTAAGACTTTTACTTTGTTTTTTAGAGGAATTAAGTAAGTATAACCTACTTGAAGTTGAAATCCGCTAGAAGAACATTCAACTGCTTGCAAATGGGGAAGTTCATGTAAAGCTTCTCTTACAGATCTTTTAGATCCAGGATTAAAGACACTTTTTTGTTCAGTATCTAATATGACTACCGAATCTCCTACCTCGGGTTCAAATGAAGAAGGCTGGACTCTTCCTTCTAATCCTTGGTCTAAAAATCTTCCAAATCTATTCGATGAAGTACTTTCGGAGACAGTTATTTCTCCTCTTATTATTCTGGCTCTTATCTGCTGAGAAACTAGGCAGTATCCTCTTTCTATTTCAACCATTGGTTTGATTGTTTTTTTGGCAATTTAAACATGATTATTGTTCAAAATGACTTTTGGATTGTAGTCGAGGACATTAGAAACATCGAGCATTTGTGTTTGTTTACCAATGGGAATTATAGGAAATAACATTAATTTTCGTATATTTTCAATGTCATTTCCTATCTAGCAAATAACCCGATTATACCGATTATTGAAGTTATTTGCTATAAATAGGGGGATTGCACAAACACCAATCTCATGTGTTCAAGAACCCAAACGCCCCTTTAATCTGAGAGTTTTTGACATTCCCCAATTTGTCATTGACTATTAGGGGAAAACATACTATTTTGTTCAATTATTTATGTTTTTCCCTATACTTAAATTTAAACAAACCACCTAGAAGCAAAAACCTTTCTTTATTTTACAATAGAACTAATCTTTTCAACCATTTCCGGCTGCAAATAATAATGTATCGTTACATTAAAATCACTCTTCCACTCTCCATCTTTCTTTACAAACTTCTTATGTCCAAGTTTTTCAGCTATAGAAATGTAAAGCTCCTTAACCTCTTCTTTTGTTGCATGTTTTTTATTTTTCAAAAACTCTTTTGCCCTCTGAGTAGCATAATAAGACCTAACAATATGCGGATGAAATCTCTTTCCACAATATCTTTCAAAAGCTTCCATAAAATGGGTATCTTTCAATGGATGCCCTTCACTATTCGTAAAGATAAAATCATCTTTCTTTAATTTCTTAAGCTCTCCTTTAAGTCTGTTCAAATAACTCGAAGGAAATTCCTTTACAATGTCCATTGGCACTCCCTTCTTCCCAATATAATTAAATTCAACCTCTTTTCCTTTTATCGAAACATCCTTTTTCTTCAAAGTTGTTAACCCCTTATGCCCATTTGCTTTGTAATACGTTTCATTTCCAACCCTCATATAAGTCTCAAGCAAAGTATACATTGGAAGAGCAAGACTATCGTCTGCATCTTTCAAACCCTTTAAAACTCTCTGCCTCAACAAATTATATTTTTTACCAAAATCTTCAACTTCCCGATATTTTCCTTTAACTGCTATTTTTACTTTACCTAAAGTGTATACATGTGAATGTCCTCCCCCAGGGTTTTTATATAAAACATCCCAATGATCATTCGATTTTTCATCATGAATAGTCAAATCTTCAGCAAAAAGAGAATAAGCCTTATTCAGAACTTTTCCATCGGGGAGGATATTTATTCTCGCTCCCTGCACCATTCCTTCTTTACTCACTTGTCCTTTTAGAAATTCTGGATTTTTCTTATCAATTAAATCCTTAAAATTTCCATGAACCTTAAACAGCTTTACAGCCCCAATAGCATCTGGGAATTCCCCCTTAGACAACTTCCATCCATTTGAAGTTTTCTCATACATTTTAAGGTCTTTGCATTTAATTCTTAAAGTTCCTTTCTCAGCAACTTTCTTTCTTACTCCTTTTTTCATAACTTATAATTTAGAAATTCTAATTATTTAAATGTTTATTGCTTATGTATCTGACACCAATAGAATAATTCTTAGATGATTAAACATCCATTGTTATCTAAAATGGATGTTTACAATACGAAAAATAGTTTAAAGCCTGCAGGCTTTAAAGATTGATTGAAAAATTGTTTGTCTTACGACAAAACA
>ORJL011274573.1_pt1 | contig 57189 bp, 49 predicted proteins | sample 1779941 | NCBI WGS metagenome assembly ORJL01 (sample SAMEA104232317, study PRJEB22302) | groundwater metagenome | biome: forest; feature: aquifer; material: groundwater | place: USA | collected 2011-08-07 | depth 5.8 m | reverse complement strand
TGAACTGCACCTTCGGATTGGTCTTCCCCAGAACCTTTGTTATCGCCGCCGTCAAAGTTGTCTTCCCGTGATCCACGTGCCCAATCGTCCCGATGTTCACGTGCGGCTTGCTGCGATCAAATTTCTCTTTGCTCATCTCTGATGTGTCCTCGCCTGTTTTGCAACCCTAGGGCTGCGGCTAAACGAAACCTTATTTCTGGAGCCCGCGATGAGATTTGAACTCATGACCTCCTCCTTACCAAGGAGGCGCTCTACCCCTGAGCTACGCGGGCACGAGTCTCCGTAATCGACCGCGAGTTCAACTTGGAGCGGGCGACGAGACTCGAACTCGCGACCCTCAGCTTGGAAGGCTGATGCTCTACCAACTGAGCTACACCCGCTCACTTCCGAAATTTCAAATCCAAACTTGAAATCTCAACATGGTGCAGGGGGTAGGATTCGAACCTACGTAGGGCAGTGAAGCCCGCCGGGTTTACAGCCCGGTGCCTTTAACCACTCGACCACCCCTGCGTTAAGCCAAGTGTATGCGAATCAACCGGTGAAAAATCCGAGAACGACGTTCTCTTTGCACACAAACCCGACCGAGCCGCAAACTCGTCACTTTAACTGAGGTTAGTGCGGTTTTGCAAGTGCAACTGCAGTTCCCTGTGGAGGTCGTCTGACTGGGGCACTGATTATTGGAGCCGGCGAAGGGACTTGAACCCCCGACCTACTGATTACAAATCAGTTGCTCTACCAACTGAGCTACGCCGGCCCGACCCGAAGGCCATACTAGCAGTCCCGAAATTCAAAGTGAAGTTATCAGTAAGCGAGCCTTTCCGAGTCACGAACAGATTGCTCGTCCTCCGCGGTGAACAAATCCAGCGCAAATCGGTCGCCCAATCACGATCTTGATCTCGCTCGCGATACAGCCCTATGGACCAGTGCCTAACTTGACAATGCGAACCCCGTTTCCTATTCTAGCCGTTCGCGTTTTACTCGCTTAAAATCGAAGGACTTATCTATGTCAACCTACTTTCCCAGCGGCGCTGGTCTGGCTCAAAATCGGAAGTGGCTCGTAGTCGACGCCGCGGGCAAGACTGTGGGACATCTGGCATCCGAAGTCGCCCAGATACTCACCGGCAAGCGGAACCCAAAGTGGACTCCGTTCATGGACATGGGCGATCACGTGATTGTGGTCAATGCCGGCAAGGCGGTATTCACTGGCTCAAAGGCGACCGACAAAGTCTATCGCTGGCATACGCTCTATCCCGGCGGCATCCGCGAAAAGTCGGTGACGGAAATGTTTGCGAAGAATCCGGAGAGAGTTGTCGAGTTAGCAGTAAAGGGCATGCTTCCTAAGAACAAACTCGGGAAAGCGATGGCTAAGAAACTCAAAGTTTATGCAAGCGCCGATCACCCTCACACGGCGCAGCAACCGCAACCCTTCGAATTACCTTCCCGCAAAACCGCAAAATAGAAATAACAGATAAGAAGGATTAAGACGTGGCAGAGATTGAATACTACGGAACTGGACGACGCAAGAGCGCGACGGCGCGAGTTTATCTGCGACCCGGCGCGGGCAACTTTCAAGTCAACCGCAGAGCGTTTGATGTGTATTTTCCGAACGAGACGCTGCGCATGATCATTCGACAGCCGATGCAGTTGACCGAAACGGTCGGCAAGTTCGATGTGCTCGTCAACGTCGCCGGCGGTGGACCTGCGGGCCAGGCAGGTGCGATTCGCCACGGAATTACGCGAGCATTGATTGAATACAATGGCGACCTGCGACCGGCTTTGAAACGCGCGGGCCTGGTCACGCGCGATCCGCGGATCAAGGAACGTAAGAAATACGGGCAGAAGGGCGCGCGCAAGCGCTTCCAGTTCTCGAAGCGATAACGATAAATCCATTGTCGCGATTTCGGGTTGGTTGACTTCAAAGCGAAGTCACAATCGCGACGAGTACACAAACCAATTGACGTGAAGGAGAAAGCAGTTTGGTAACGGTTACGATGAAAGAGTTGTTGGAGGCCGGCGTGCACTTCGGCCACCAGGTTCGCCGTTGGAACCCGAAAATGAAGGAATACATTTTCGGCGAGCGCAACGGCATCTACATTATCGATCTGCAAAAAACGCAGAAGATGTTTCGCGAGGCGCTCCAGTTCATGACGAATATGGTCGCCGAAGATCGCGGCAAGACAGTGCTGTTTGTAGGCACGAAGCGCCAAGCCCAGGACGCGGTGCGCGAAGAAGCCGAGCGCTCTGGTCAGTTCTACGTTAACCAACGCTGGCTTGGTGGATTGCTGACGAACTTTCAGACGGTGCAAAAGTCAATCAAGCGCCTGAAGGATCTGGATGTGATGCAGACCGATGGTCGCTATGAAAAGCTCACCAAGAAAGAACGGATCAAACTCGATCGCGAACGACTAGGCCTGGAAAAAGTTCTGTCCGGCATCAAGTCGATGAATCGCCTGCCCGACGCAGTCTTTATCATCGACGTGCGCAAAGAAGAGATCGCCGTCGCGGAAGCGAACAAACTGGGCATTCCGGTGATCGCGGTCGTCGACACGAACTGCTCACCCGAAGGAATTGATTACGTCATTCCTGGGAATGATGACGCGTTGCGCGCTGTCAGGCTGTTCGCCTCGCGCATAGCGGATGCGGTGCTCGAAGGCCAACAGACGTTGACAGAGGGCGGCGCGACCGGCGAGGAAGCTGCTGCCGAGCAGCCGGAAGCCGCGACAGCAGCGGTGATCACCGAAGTCGAGAGTGCCCCAGTTGAACCGCTAATCGCCGACACGAACGGCGAAGCACCGGCCGCTCTGCCAGAGATGGCAATTGAACCCATTGAGACTGCGGCAGCGGAAGCGGCCGAACCTGAGAGCGCGGAGAGCGTCGTCGTCGCCAGCTAGAAAGATTCAGCGAAGATACTAAGATCGGCGAGCGCAGCCTCGAAAGCGGACTTCCGCCGGGCTGCGCTTCTTAATGAAGTAACATAGACTTCAGTCTGTGTCTTAGTAAATTCAAAAAAAATCACAGACTGAAGTCTATGCTACTAGACAGGAGAACCTAAGCAATCATGGCAGAAGTCACAGCAGCGGCCGTAAAGTCGATTAGAGAAAAAACCGGGGCTGGCATGATGGAATGCAAGAAGGCTCTGGTCGAAGCCGAAGGCAACGAAGAGCGCGGGATCGAAATTCTGCGTAAGCGCGGTTTGGCATCGGCCAAAAAGAAAGAGGGCCGGGTGGCGACCGAAGGCGTCGTTGGGTCTTACATTCACATGGGCGGCAAGGTCGGGGTGCTGGTTGAAGTAAACTGCGAGACGGATTTTGTCGCGCGCGGCGAAGAGTTTGCCCAGTTGGTCAAAGACATTGCGATGCACGTCGCCGCGGCCGAGCCGCGTTATGTCTCGCGTGAAGAGGTTCCGGCTGCGCTGCTGGACAAAGAGCGCGAGATCGCGCGCGAGCAAGCGAAGACCGATCCAAAAAATGCGAACAAGCCGGACAACGTGATCGATATGATTGTTGAAGGCCGCCTGAACAAGTTCTATGAAGAGGCCGTGCTCTTGGATCAGCCATTCGTCAAAGAAGAAAAGAAAACCGTCGGCGAGCTAATCACGGAAAAGATCGCCAAGACCGGCGAGAAAGTCTCGATTCGACGCTTTACGCGCTACAAGATGGGCGAAGGCCTTGAGAAACGAGCCGACGATTTCGAAAGCGAAGTCGCGAAGCTCGCTGGTGAGTAGGTCCAGCGATAGCCGCAATCACAATGAGTGAACCCAATCAAAACGCGCCTGCTTTCCGCCGTGTGCTTCTCAAAATCTCTGGCGAGGCTTTGATTGGCGAGCAAAGCTCAGGCATTGACGTCAACGTCGCGCACGCAGTCGCGGAAGAAATCAAACAAGTTCACGCGCTGGGTGTTGAAGTCGCGGTGGTCGTCGGCGGCGGAAATATTTTTCGCGGCGTGTCCAAGAGTGCCGGCAACATGGATCGCTCTTCGGCGGATTACATCGGCATGCTCGCCACGATCATGAACGCGGTCGTGCTGCAGGACGCGCTGGAAAAGACCGGCGTCCACACGCGAGTGCTTTCAGCCATCGACATTCCTCAGCTCGCAGAATCTTTCGTGCGCCGGCGCGCGGTGCGTCATCTGGAAAAAGGACGTATCGTCATTTTTGCGGCCGGCACCGGCAATCCTTTCTTCTCGACTGATTCGGCGGCCGCACTGCGCGCGCTGGAAATCAAGGCTGAGGTGATTCTGAAAGCGACGAAGGTCGACGGCGTTTATTCCGCCGATCCGATGAAGGACGCGACCGCGACTCGCTTTGATACCATCACGTTTCAGGAAGTGCTCGAAAAGCAATTGAAAGTGATGGATGCCTCGGCCATCTCTCTGTGCATGGACAACAATCTCCCGATCGTGGTCTTCAACATGCGCACGCCCGGGAACATCGCGCGCGTCGTCACCAGCAACGCCGGCATCGGTACGCGCGTCTGTCTCAAGAAACCATAAATGGTGAATCGTAAATAGTTTTCGCTCTTTACTATTCCCGATTTACGATTTACGATTTACGGCCTTAGACGATTCACCACGCTATGAGCGAAAAAGACGTCATCAAAGAAACCAAGCCGCGCATGGAGCATGCAATCGAAGACGTGCTCCGCAAGTTGGCCACTGTGCGCACCGGGCGCGCGTCGGTGAGCTTGCTTGATACCGTGTCCGTCGATTATTACGGCACGCCGACGCCGCTCACCCAGGTGGCTTCCGTGCACGCGCCTGAGCCGCAGATGCTCACGGTGCAGCCGTGGGATCCGACCCAGCTCGTCAATGTCGAGAAAGCGATTCGCGCCGCCGACCTCGGGTTGAATCCGTCGAATGACGGCAAGTTGGTGCGCATTCCCATTCCGCCGCTGACCGAAGAGCGCCGCAAGCAACTGGCAAAGCAGGTGCATGAGATCGCCGAAGAACATCGCACCGCCGTCCGCAACATTCGTCGCGACCAGAACGACAAGCTGAAAAAGATGCTGAAAGACAAAGCGATCTCGGAAGACAACGAGCGCGACGGATTGGATGAAGTGCAGAAACTCACCGACAGCTACATCTCAAAGATCGACGAGCTGTCCAAGTCCAAAGAGCATGAAATCATGAGCGTTTGAAGTCCGACAAACTTCAGTTTGTCGCAGACCGTCCGTTAATCAAAACCAGCGACAAACTAAAGTTTGTCGGACATTCATGATCATCAGTCTCGCCCTATCTTTCATTGCGATCGCGAGCGGCACGCTTCTCACGTACACCTATGACGAGGACGCGCCGCTCGCTTCGCGTTTGTGCAGCGGCGCCTGCATAGGTTTCGGCGCCCTGGGACTCGTCGGCTTTATCCTCGCATCTGTTCTCGGCCTGACAATGCTCGCGCTGGCTCTCACCGCGGCGTTTCTCGCTACGCCTTTGATCCTACTGGCAAATGAAGAGCGCCGGAGCAAGGTTAATGACGACTTCAATCGCGCTTTGCAAGCCATCAGTCGCGCGAGTTCGCGGCCGGATCGTTGGGCATTCATCTATTTCCTTTTTTACGCCGCGGTCGCCATCGGCATGTGGCTGATCTTTTCGCGCGCGCTGCTGGACAAGCCGGACGGCATCTACACCGGCGTGCTGAACAACTATGGCGACCTGCCGTTTCACGTCAGCGTCATCACGCGCTTTGCTTTCGGACAGAACTATCCGCCTGAGGATCCGACGTTTGCCGGAGTGCGTTTCACTTATCCGTTTATTACTGACTTTATCTCGGCGATGTTTGTGCGCGCGGGCGCGAGTCTGCGCGATTCGCTGTTCATCGAAAACTACATCATCGGTGTCGCGTTGGTCGGAGTGTTGCATCGTTTCGGCCAACAACTCTTGCGCAATCGCACGGCCGCGATTCTGACGCCGGTGCTCATCATCTTGAACGGCGGCTTTGGTTGGGCGATGTTCTTCAGCGACGTGAACCAGAGCGATGCCGGCGTCTTCGGAGTCCTGAGACACATTACTCACTCGTACACGATCCTTCCCGAAGTCGTGCAAGGCTGGCGCTGGGGCAACGCCGTCACCAGCCTGCTGGTCCCGCAACGCGGGTTTCTGCTCGGCATTCCGCTGGCGGCGATCGTGTTCACGCAATGGTGGGCCGCGTCGAGAGACACAGAGATGGGGGGAAAGGGAGACGGGGAGAAAAAAAAGAAAGTCTCTAAGAGCGAGTCTGCGAAAACTAATCTCCCCGTCGCCCCGTCTCCCCGTCTCCGTGTCAGTCCGCGGATGCTCGCCGCCGGCGCTGTCGCCGGCTTGCTGCCGCTCATTCACGCGCACAGTTTCATGGCAGTGATGATGGTGGGTGCTTTTCTGGCGCTGATGAATTTGCGTCGTTGGCGCGAGTGGTTTCTGTTTTTCTTTGTCGCGTCGCTCATCGCGATTCCGCAATTGCTGTGGTCCACGCATGGCACCGCTGTCAATACCCGCGCGTTTATCGCCTGGCAGTTCGGCTGGGACCGCAGCAATGAAAACTTCTTCTGGTTCTGGTTCAAGAACACCGGCCTCTTCATCCCACTCTTGATCACCGCGCTGCTGTGGAAGCGCGAAGACTATCTGGTACCGCGCAAGCTTCTGTTTTTCTTTCTCCCATTTACTTTGTGCTTCATCGTGCCGAATCTGGTGAAGCTGGCGCCGTGGATTTGGGACAACGTGAAGATACTTTTCTATTGGTGGCTGGCTTCGGCGCCGATCGTCGCTTTGCTGCTGGCGCGTCTGTGGGAAGGCAAGGCCTGGCATCGCGGCCTGGCCGGCAGCTTACTGATCATTCTGACCCTGGCCGGCGCGCTCGATGTCTTTGCATTGATCACGCGACAGGGCGAGTATCAGGAGTTCGATCGCGACGGCATCACTTTTGCCGAGATGATCAAGCAGCAGACGCCGCCGCGCGCGACCATCCTGCACGCGCCGGTTCACAACACGCCGGTTTTCCTAACCGGCCGGCGTTCGCTGATGGGTTATCCCGGTCACATCTGGACACACGGGTTGGATTTCGGACCGCGCGAAACGGAAATCAAACGCATCTATGCTGGCGCGGCGGACGCCGAGAGCTTGCTCACCAAATACGGCGTCGATTATGTTGTAATCGATCCGCAGGAGCATTCATTGATGACGGTGAACATGGCGTTCTTCAGTCGTTATCCGGAAGTGGCGAACACTGGTGAGTACCACCTCTACAAAATCACGCGCTAAGAAAAAGCCGGAGCCGGTCGCGGCAGATGCAAACGGCGACGCGTTCACTGTGCTCAAGTGGCGCATTGCTGCCGTGTCGATCCTGATCGCGGGCGCGTTTCTGCGCCTCTATAATTTGGGGCTGGTGCCTTTCCATCATGACGAAGGCGTCAACGGAAATTTTCTGGTGTCGCTGGTCCGCGAAGGCCGATACACCTACGATCCGCAGAACTATCACGGCCCGACGCTTTACTTCTTCTCCGCAGTTATTCCGTGGATCGTCCGCTTCTTCGGCGGAAAAGCGGCGGGCGACGCCTACGGCCTGACGACTTTCAATGTTCGCCTTATCACGGCGGCGTTCGGCGTGGCGACGATTTGGCTAGCGCTGCTGCTGCGCAAACGTCTCGGCGCGATTGCCGCTTTGTCCGCCGCCGGACTGATCGCGATTTCACCGGGCGCGGTTTATCTTTCGCGCTATTTCATTCACGAATCGCTGTTTGTCTTCTTCGGGCTCGCGATTGTCGTCACGGCCCTGAAGTACTACGACAGCAGAAACTCTGTCTACTTGATCCTCGCCGCAATATCCGCGGCGCTGATGACCGCAACCAAAGAGACCTGGATCATCAACGGACCGGTGCTTCTGATCGGGATGGTCACCACGAGCGTCTATTTTCGTTTGCGCGGATCTGTTGGCGAGCGCGCGCAAAAGGTGCTGGAACGCTTTGGCGGACCTGTCTCTCTGACAACTGTGGCGCTGGTTGCCTTTGCGGTTTTCCTAATCGTCAACGTGCTTTTTTATTCATCGTTCTTCACCAATTATCCGAAGGGCGTTCATGATGCGCTTTCGACCCTCAGGCTTTGGTCGCACCGCACGCGCGAGCACGTGCACCCGTGGTGGCAGTACGTGCAATGGTTGGCACAGGAAGAGTCGCTCCTGCTGTTGCTGGGCGGGGCGGGCGTGGCGATCGCTGTGTGGCGCGCCACCAACCGCCTGGCAGTCTTCCTCGCGCTGTGGTCGTTCGGTTTGCTCGCCGCGTATTCGCTGGTTGGATACAAGACGCCGTGGATCAGTCTTAATTTCATCGTGCCGCTCGCCCTGACCGGCGGATATGCTCTCGAGCAGATCTACCGAAGAATTGGCGAGCCGTGGGTTCCGCTCGCGCTCGTCGCGGGCGGGATATTGCTGCTCTCCAACGGAACGATCGTGAAAGCTGTTTACGGAGATGAAGGAAAAGTCGCGGGGCTGACCTGGAATTTCGATCTGTCAACGAACTGGCCGGTGGCGCTGGGCATCACTCTGCTGTCGGCGTACGCCGGATACGTCATCTACTCGCGGTCAGATCGACGACGCACTCCGGTGCACTTCTACCTGGTCGCGGCGATTGCCCTGGCGATCTGTGGCTATCAAATGATCTCTTTGAATTTCATTCACTATGACGACGACCGGTACGTGTACGTTTACGCGCACACAAAGCGCGAGACGCTGACCATGCTCAACGAGATCGATCGCATCGCGAAACGCTTACGGACCGGAGACGACACCGGCGTCGCGCTCGTTTCGCCGGACTACTGGCCTTTGCCCTGGTACTTTCGCAATTACAAACGCATCGGCTATTACCAGCAGATTGTCCCCACGAATGAGCCGCTGATCATCGGCTCGATAGCGCAGCAGGAACAACTGAAATCAACCTTCGGCGATCGTTATCAGTTAGTGAGCTCCGGATTGAATGAGGATGGCAGTTACCCGCTGCGCCCCGGCGTCGATCTGCTGCTGTACGTGCGGCGCGACGTGGCGAGATGATTTGGAGTGCGCCGGCTTTGGCGAAGCAATGTCCGACAAACTTCAGTTTGTCGCTTCAAGTTGAGAGAAGCTAAGAGCGTCGACAAACTGAAGTTTGTCGGACATCCAAAGCGGTATCGCGCTCTGCTCGCCGCCCGCATCCCAAGGAAAGCGCGTTTGCTCGTCTCAGCTAACGTCAGTAGACTGTGATTGTAATGGAGCGGCGAGCGCCTGAAAGACGTTATGAAAGGAAAGCGAAACAAATCAGAGCTGGAGGATGAAATACGCCCCGAGTATGACTTCAGCAAGATGAAACTCGTTGGCCGAGGAATCTACGCCGAGCGCTACCGCTCTGGGACAAACCTGGTTTTGTTGGAGCCCGACGTTAGAAAAGCCTTTCCCGATGATGAATCGCTGAACGCAGCTTTGCGGGCGATCGCCAAGGCAGCTCAACCGAAAGCGTCGCGTGTTCGGAAGGCTCCTGTTCGTAATCGGCGGCAATCATCCCAGGTGCGCCGCGCAGGCTAACGATGAACGCCGAAGGCGTTCGATAAAATAGCCCAGGGTCGAGCGCGCAGCGCGACACCCTGGGAACCAGACTCCACCCAAGACATTGCGCGCGACCCGTCGAGGGTCGCGCGCAGGATGTGTTTGTTGATCGTTACCCAGGGCGTTGCCCTGGGCTATTATATTTCACGCCGTTGGCGTGAAGACATCATGAAAGGTCAAACCCTACAAGAATGGCAAGGCAAATCACGCATATTTGCTCTTGTGTTTACGGACATCGTTGGCTCAACTGCGCTCGCTAATGAACTCCGTGACGAGAAGTGGATCGAGGTGCTCTTGAAGCATTTTTCTCAGGCAAGATCGCTAATGGAGAAATACGACCATCACGAGATCAAAATCATTGGCGACTCGTTCATGGTTGTGTTCCGCGATGTCCTAGCCGCCCTGGATTTCACGCTTGCGTTCCGTGAGTACACCGGTGATGATCGAATCAGGATCAGGGCAGGAATTCATGTCGGTTCCGCTCGAATTATCGGAGACGACATCTACGGCATCATGGTGAACTACACGAAGCGCGTGGAAAGCACTCAAAATGATTCTGGATTACGAATCAGTGACGTGGCAAAGACGCACATTGAAAACGAAGGAGCGGAGCGGCACTCCCGTTTGCGCCTCGACCGGCTTACCCTCGAATTCAAAGGTTTCTTAGAACCACAAACCGTTTGGAGTGTGGTTGCTCCGATCAACCCGTTCAGCAGAGTAAGACTGGGACCACCCACGAACTCCGTCTCAAGGGTGCCTGAGATGCCCGCTAAGATTCCACCTCGATTTCTTACAGTTCCGCAAGAACCAAAGGACCATGAGTAAGGTTCGGCTATGAATCGCAATCCATCATGATGCGTCTTCCCAAATTCGAATACCGCACGCCGCAAACGATTGCGGAGGCGGTGAAGATTATCGCCGACACCGGGCCGGAGGCGCAGTTCGTTGCCGGCGGCACCGATCTCTATCCCAACATGAAGCGCAGACAGCAGACGCCGCGCACCGTGATCTCCGTCATGCGTCTGCCGGAACTCAATCAGATCACCGGAGACGGCGGTTCCGGAGTTGTGATTGGCGCGTCAGTAATCCTGACTGACATTTGCGAGCACCCGATCATCAAGCGCGACTATCCCGTGATTGCGAGCGCGGCGCGGACGATCTCGACGCCGATTCTGCGCAACATGGGAACCATCGGTGGAAATCTATTATTGGACACGCGCTGCAACTACTACGATCAGAATTACGAATGGCGCAAAGGCATCAACTTCTGTCTGAAGAAAGACGGCGACGTTTGCTGGGTGGCGCCGGGCAGTTCGAAGTGCTGGGCTGTGCAGTCTTCCGACCTGGTTCCCGTAATGGTAGCGATTGGCGCGAAGTTTCGCCTGGTTTCGACCCTCGGCGAACGAATGATTCACGCGGCCGGATTCTACAACGACGACGGGATCGATTATCTCAAGAAGCGGCCGGACGAACTGCTGGTTGATATTCATCTGCCGCCGGCAAATGGCTGGCGTGCGTCGTACCAGAAACTTCGCCGCCGCGGAGCCTTCGATTTTCCGGTGCTGGGCGTGGCCGCGTGCGTTCACTACGGGCCTGCGAGCGGTGGTGAGGTCAGTACCGGGAGCGGTAGCGACCGGGTTCTTAACGTGGAAGATGCCAAGATCGTCCTCGGCGGAATCGCCCCGTCACCGATCGAAGTAAGCGAAGCTGCTCAAGCGCTAATCGGAAATCCTTTCGACGACGATCATATTCACGGCGCCGCCGAAGCTTGCTACAACAAAGCCCGCCCGCTCGACAACACCGACTTTGTGATGAACTGGCGCAAACAAATGGCGCGTGAATACACTCTGCGCGCTTTGAAAGAACTTCAGTAGGAAGAGAACTCCTCGACAACCTCAAAGGTTAGGAAGGGTGGCTTGCCCCCGCCAGTTCCTGACGCGGTTGGTCATTCTCACTCTAGTTGATGTCAAGCTGAATGCATTTGAGAGAAGAGGCGGGGGCAAGCCACCCTTCCTGACCTTGAGGTTTTCATGAACTTGATCCAAATCTTGGCATGACTGACATCGCCGCAATTCTTCTCGCCGCCGGGCGCTCGCGCCGCATGGGCGCTTTCAAGCCTCTGCTCGCCTTCGGCGGCTCGACGGTGATTGAGTGCTGCATCAACAATCTTCGCGCGGCCGGCGTTGATGAGATCGTTGTCGTCGTTGCTCATCGCGCTGAAGATGTTCAGCAACAACTGAAAGAATATGACGTGCGCTTCGTCCTGAATCAGAATCCCGACAGCGAGATGAGTGCATCAATCGCTCTCGGGGTCGAGCAGGTTAGCAGCAATGCGAAAGGGTTATTTGTCGCGCTGGCAGATCATCCGGCTGTCCCACCCGAAGTCATTCGGATTTTGATCGACGAATGGAAACGCGGCGCGACGCTGGTTCAGCCTGAGCACGCAGGCCGCGGCGGTCATCCAGTCTTGATCGATCTCGCTTATCGCGATGAGTTGTTGAATCTCGATCCCGCGCAAGGCTTGCGCGCGCTGTTCACCGCGCATCGCGAACAGGTGCGGCGCGTGCCGGTCGAATCGGCTTACGTTGCGCGCGATATGGACACGTGGGAAGATTACCGTCGTCTGCATGAAGATGTCTTTGGCGTCACGCCGGCGCCGGCCTGAACCTTTTCAGCCCATGTTTGCTGGCCCGAAGCGTCAAATAATAATGTCCAACGGGACGACCGCTGGGCTCATCTAAGCGTTGGTTGAAAACGCGACGGCGCACAACCGGAGCACAGATGTTAACCAGAATTCACAAAGCAGCAATCACAACGACGTTTCTCATCGCGATCGCATTAACGTTTTCCGTTTCTGCGTGGGCGCAGGATCGAGCCGACTTTTCGTTTCGCGCGATTGACGGCGGGACGATCACTTCCGAAAGCTTGCGCGGCAAGGTTGTCGTGCTCGCGTTCGGCGCTTCCTGGTTGCCGCTGACGCGCAATCAGATGGAAGGCATCAAGAAAATCGCCGACCAGTACGCCGGCCGCGGCGTTGCTGCTTACTGGGTCAGCACTGACTCAGAGAATCCCAAATCAAAAAACTTTGTAGCGGACGATGAATTACGCGGACTGGCCCAGAAATACAAAGTGACGGTGCTGCGCGATTCTGATGGAGCGATCTCGAAGAGGCTGGGTGTAGATCAGTTGCCATCTGTGGTGATCATCGACAAGCAAGGAAACATTTCAGGAACGACCGGCGGCCTGGATCCGAATGCTGATCTGGCAAAGCAGTTGGCCGCGCGAGTCGATAAGATTCTCTGAAATCTTGAATCTCAAAATTCGAGTGCTATGAGCCCTCCCTCACCGTCCCACCCCAGCCGGGCTGCCCGGTCGGGGACCCCAGGGGTCGGGCTAGTGCCCCGCTCACCAATTCATAAACCAACCTCACCGGCAAACCTACGATATTGAAATAGTCGCCACTGATCTCTTTAACAAAGCGCGCGCCTTTCCCCTGGATTGCATAGGCGCCGGCTTTGTCCATCGGTTCGCCGGTAGCCACATACCAGCTAATTTCATCTTCGCTCATCGCTGCGAATCTTACTTCCGTTACCTCATGGGCAGTTCTTGACGAGCCGATTTCACCGTTAACCAGCGCGACGCCAGTCAACACCTGATGCCAGCGATCCTGCAGGAGCCTTAGCATTCGGCGCGCATCTTCAGCGTCGAGCGGCTTACCCAGAATTTCACCCTCGACCACGACTACGGTGTCCGCGCCCAGGACCGTCGCGATCGGCGCGAGCAACGCCGCAGCTTCGGCCTTGGCGCGGGCAACTCTCTCGACGTAGATCACAGCGTCTTCGCCCGAGTGGCGGGACTCGTCAATGTCGGCGGGCAATGCTTCGAACGGCCAGCCAACCGTGCGCAGGATTTCAGCCCGGCGCGGACTGGCCGAAGCCAGAATCAGCCTTGGAACCATGGTCGACTGCGCGCTCGAAGTTAAATCATGGGACTGAGTTTCACTGGCTTGGTTGTTTCGCTTATCTTCCATTACACTTCGTAACTTCTAGAGTTTATGATCGACTTAACCCGTTTGTTGCCAAAACTGATGAACGCCCCCGGCGCAAATCCGGAGCTGACGGAAATCGCGGCCAAGATCGCCTGGACGCGCGCGGCCGGCGAGGGACTGCGTTCCGAGGTGGTTCCTTTTCGCCTCTACCGAAAGACGCTCATTGTCTCGGTCGCCGACGCCATCTGGCAGAAGCAAATGCAAACGATGAGCGCCGAACTTCTGTTTCGTATCAATCGTTTGCTGGGCCGCGACGTGGTTGACTTTATCGAATTCCGCATCGACCCGGCAACCATAGACTCCGCGCGCGCGCTGAATTTCCCTGCGAAAGAGTCTTCGCGACCTGAAGCGCGCCCGATTCCGGCCAAGTTGATCTCAGCGGCCAGCAACATTTCCGACAAAGAACTGCGCGAGCGTTTCATACGCGCGGCTGAGAATTGCATCGCGCGACGCGAGGCGAGTCTTGGTCAGCCTCAGTCATAACCACCATGCCCATTACCGAATCTGACATTGAAAAGATCGCGCAGCTTGCGCACCTGGAAATCACGGACGAAGAGCGCCGCGTCTTTGCGCCGCAGATGGCTGAGATCGTTGCCTATGTCGAGCAACTGAACGAGATTGACACCGCGGCGATCGAGCCGGCGCTGGGCGGCCTAACGCCCGAAGGCGAGCGCACCGAAGCTGCGCGGATTGATCAGGTGCAACCGTCTTTGGGTCAGAAGCTCGCGTTGGATCAGGCGCCCGATCCGGCCTCAGGCCATTTTCGAGTCCCAAAGGTTTTGAGCTAGCACGCGCTTTTCAATAGCAACATCAGCATGAGTTCAATATCCAAACTGAGAGACGCAATCGCCCGTGGTGAGACAACGGCCCGCGCGGCCGTCGAGTCTGCGCTTGCTGCAGCCGAGAAATTGAACGGCGCCCTGAACGCATTCCTGGAAATCGATCGAGAAGGCGCGTTGGAGCGCGCTGATGCGATCGACGCGATAATAAGATCCGAAAGAAAGAATGCGGACGGGACGTCCGCGCTCCCAGCGATGCCGCTAGCCGGCGTGCCGGTCGCGATCAAGGACAACATCTGCGTACGCGGAATGCAGACCTCGTGCGGCTCGCGCATTCTCGGTCTTTATCACCCGCCTTACAACGCGACAGTGATCGAACGTCTGATCGCCGCGGGCGCCGTGATCATCGGCAAGACCAACTGTGATGAATTTGCGATGGGCTCGTCGAATGAAAACTCCGCGTTTGGCCCGGTAAGAAATCCCTGGGACACGGCGCGCGTGCCGGGTGGTTCGTCGGGGGGTTCGGCGGCTGCGGTGGCCGCAGGCATCGTGCCGATCGCGCTCGGCTCAGACACCGGCGGTTCGGTGCGGCAGCCCGCATCTTTGTGCGGCGTCGTTGGGATCAAACCAACGTATGGCCGGGTCTCGCGCTACGGTCTGGTCGCGTTTGGATCGTCGCTCGATCAAATCGGAGTGTTCGCGCGCCACGCGGCCGACGCTGCGGCTGTACTCGAAGTTATTTCCGGACGCGACCCTCATGACGCGACGACGGCCGACGTGCCGGTTCCGAATTATGCGGCGGAGCTAAACACCGAAATCAAAGGCTTGCGGCTGGGCATTGCGAGGGAGTTCCTTGGCAAAGGTCTGGATGGCGAAGTGCGCGGCTCGATTGAGAAATCGATCGATGCGTATCGGGATTTGGGCGCTGAGATCGTGGACATCGATCTGCCGCACGCGAAGTACGCGATCGCGGTTTACTACATCATCGCGACGGCCGAAGCATCGTCGAATCTGGCGCGCTTCGACGGCGTGCGTTATGGCTTTCGCGCTGAGGACGCGCCCGCGCTGCGCGACATGTATCGCCGGACGCGCGACGAAGGCTTCGGCCCGGAAGTGAAGCGTCGCATCATGCTCGGCACTTACGTTCTCTCCGCCGGCTACTATGACGCCTATTACCTGAAAGCACAGCAGGTGCGGACCCTGCTGAGGCAAGATTTCGCGAACGCATTCGCAAAATGTGACGCCGTCCTGACACCCACCGCGCCGACCCCAGCGTTTCTCTCAGGAGAAAAGGTCGACGATCCGCTGGCTATGTACCTGAACGACATCTTCACAGTCACCGCAAATCTCGCCGGCATTCCCGGCATCAGCGTCCCTTGCGATGTTTCGAGCGATGGATTGCCGATCGGTTTACAACTCCTAGGGCCGAACTGGAGCGAGCCTTCGCTTTTCCGTCTGGCTGGCGCGTACGAACTCGCGAATCCGGTTAAGGCGCTCCCTAAAGTCCACGCTTGAGATCATCACGGGAATCTCTGACGGAAATCAGTAGAGCGCTTACGCAGCTCCAGCCATTCTGCAAACAGGGCTGGAGTCCGGCTCCACACCGCGAGCCACTCAACGATTTCGACTTGTTCCCGCCGTACCAGCTCATTAATCTTTTCGCTCTGCGCGAGTGATTGCACGGTTTGTCTCGCGTTAACCGCCTCATCTCGTAAGAGCCGCAGTGCCGGTGCGTCGTTCGCCTGCTCATATTTCAATCGCAGCTTTTCGAGTTTCCTGATCAACGCCTCGGCCTGCTTCAGTCGCAAAGGCTTCGCACCCTCGAAACGCTCGAAGACAGCGAACTCAGCGGCACTTCTCTCGATCTGGGTTTGACGCCAGCGCGCATCGAACTCGATGACTTCCGGGTGGCAGAGTTCGGCGCCTTCGTCCGTGAGCAGTCGCGCGATCGCGGCCGGGCTGTCGACTGCGCCGGCGCCAAATCGTTTGGCGATCGCGAGTTGAATCTCATTCAGCACGTGCTCGCCCACAGCGGCGCGACGCAGACGGCTCCACTCTTCGACCGCCAACTCGCGTTTTGTGCGCGCGCTAACGTCCGGATGAGGTCCGCCTTCCATGCTCAATCCAATCAAGATAGAATCGATTCAATCGCAAGATGCTTCATTAACGCAGCACGAGTCAACTATGAACACGAATTTCCACGATAGTTATCGCATCATCGTCCTGCTTGGTTTGTTGATTGCGGTTTCACTTTGGCCGTCCGCCGGCTACTCGCAGCAAGCGGCGAAGCTTGAAAGGATCCAATTCACCGGCTTGAAAAAGTTGTCCGCCGCCCAGGCAATCGAACTGAGCGGACTGAAGATTGGTCAAGCCATCGATGCCGGCGTCCTTGACGCTGCCGCAGCGAGGTTGTTGGAGTCCGGATTATTCAAGAGGCTGGGTTACAGCGTTCACAGTCCGAATGGCCGAGCGACGGTCATTTTCACAGTCGAAGAATCGGCGATCATGCTGCCAGTCGTTTTCGAAAACTTTGTTTGGTTCTCTGACGAGGAGATGGTCGAGGCAATTCGTCGGGACGTTCCGTTCTTTAACGGGACTGCCCCGGCAACCGGCGACACGGCGGACAAGATCACTAACGATTTGCAACGCCTGCTCAACTCTCGCAACATCACCGGACACGTCGAGTCCTTTCCCAACATCACAAAAGACAGACTGGAACTCGTTTTCACCGTGAAGGGCGCGAAGATTCCTGTCTGCGTCGTCCGCTTTCCCGGAGCCGCTGCCATTCCCGAAGCTCAGTTGATGCAAGCGTCGCGTCCCCTGCTCAACACCGAGTATTCCAAGAAAGACATCGCGGCGTTTGTCGATGCCCGGCTTACTCCCCTGTATCGCCGGCTGGGTCGTTTGCGCGCGGAATTCCAGCCGGTGAAGTTCGTCCTCTCGAATTCGCCGCAGTGCGCCGGCGGCGTGGACGTGACGGTTCCGGTCGAAGAGGGTCTGAGTTATCGATGGGCCAAGAGTGTCTGGGACGGGAATGAAAAGCTAACGATCGACGAGTTGGCGCCTGCACTCGGTATGAATCCGGGCGATCTTGCCGATGGAATCAAGATTGACGATGGTTTGAAAAAGGTCGCCGCTTTGTACAGCCAGCGTGGTTATCTGTCGGCCACGGTCAAGGAAACGGTCGAGTATGACGATGCCAATTCCAGCGTGGTTTATCGCTTCAGCATTGTCGAGGGCGCGCGCTACTTTATGGGCAAATTGATCATCAGCGGCTTGCCTGCCGAAGAAGAAGAACGCTTGAGATCAAAATGGACGCTGGGCTCCAACGCGGTGTACGACCAGACTTACGTGGATGACTTTGAGCAAAAGGGCTTGCGAGAATTCATCGTGGGACTTGCGCAGCGCTCGCCCGGCAGCCGGCGCGCCAGAGTGGACGTAACGACCAAGCCTGACGCAACGAAGCAGACCGTCGATGTGATCCTTAGCTTCAATCAACCGCAGTGAGCGTTGACGCTGAAGGCGTCAAAGATAGTAGCCGGGGGCAAAGCGAAGCGACGCCCCCGGATCGCGTTCCCGAAGTGAAGCCGACCCTGAAGGGGTCGCACAATCTCACACGCTGCTGTGCGACCCCTTCAGGGTCGAAACGTTTGTTGCGCGTGCACCGGGGGCGTTGCCCCCGGCTATTACATGTCACGCCTTCGGCGTGAAGAAGTCAGGCTCGGCATGATCCTGTCTGCTGACGAATCCACGACGCCAATGCCCCACGATGAAACCTCCGTCGCGATTTTGCTTGATCAAATAGCTCGCGACTTCAGATCCAGGCCGTTCGTTCCATTTCGCATCTTCAAACAAGGCGACGCGCAAACCCTGGTCGCGTATGTCTGGCCCGGACGCATTCGCCCGCGCGAGAACACGACGGACGAGGTACGTCTCTTTCAGGTCGAACCCGGCAGCCAGGTTCTGGCGCGTTGTCGTTGGCAAAGCGATCGAGCCAAACATCCGACGCTGGTCATCTGGCACGGCATGGAAGGCTCGACTGCTTCTGCGTACATGTTGACGACGGCCGACAAAGCTTTTCGCGCCGGCTTCAATGTGGTGCGAGTGAACTTTCGCAACTGCGGCGGGACTGAGCATCTGTCGCCGACGCTGTATCACGGTGGGCTGACCAGCGACTTGCGCGTCGTGATTGACGAACTGATCGCGCGCGATGGCCTCTCGCGAATCTTCATCGCCGGGTTTTCGCTGGGCGGCAACACGGTTTTGAAGTTGGCGGGCGAGTATGGCGACCATCCGCCGGTGGAAGTGAAAGCCGTCTGCACTGTCTCACCGTCGATCAGCATGCGAGCCAGCTGTGACCTGCTGATGCAGCGGCGCAATTGGATCTATCAACAGGATTTCCTGCGGCGCTTGAGGATACGAATCCGGGTCAAACACAAACTGTTTCCCGAGCTGTACGATTCGACCGGCTTGAGCCGCCTGCGCAGCATTGAGGAATTCGACAATCGCTACATCGCGCCGATGTTTGGATTTGCCGACGCCGACAACTATTACGCCAAGGCCAGTTCGCTTCCCCTCATCAGCCGCATACGCATTCCGACGCTGATGATTCACGCCATAGATGATCCGTTCATCCCATTCGCGCCGCTGCGCGACGCGTCAATCGCCGCGAATCCTCACGTGTTGCTGATTGCCACCGAACACGGCGGCCACGTCGCGTTCATGTCCGCGAAGTCAGAGAATGAAGACCGCTTCTGGGCGGAGAATCGTTTGGTGGAATTTTGTCACGTACTTGAGAAAGCAGTCGGCTGAGTTACTACGAATTACCAAGAACCGCCAAAAACCTGCCTGTTGCATATCTCTGATTGGAGTGTCGATACGTTTGATCGCCACATCAATATCAAGAAAACGCGCTTGAAGATTCGTTAGAACCTCTCTAAATTGACGGCTCGATCAGCCCGCCTAGCGGGCGGTCATACCAGTAGCCCACAGCGCAAGCTGTGGGTAAGCGTTCCCACAGATTCCCCAATAGCCCCGGAGGGGCGGACATAAAATGAGTAGAACCTTCACAAATCTTCTGACGCATCTTGTCTTCAGCACAAAGGCTCGCGAACCTTTGATTGTTCCCGAACTAAAGCCGGAATTGTATGCTTACCTTGGTGGGTTGGCGCGCGAACTCAAAGGAAAATCCTATGGCATCGGCGGCACGTCTGATCACGTTCACATGCTGATTAGCTTGCCCCCGGTTGTTTCGATCTCGAAAGCCCTTAGCTTTATCAAGTCGAATTCTTCAGGCTGGGTGCACGACAAATGGCCTCGTAGATCGTTTGCCTGGCAGCTCGGTTATCGTGCATTCAGTGTGAGCAAGTCGAATGTGCCGGACGTTTTGAAATACATTCGCATTCAAGAAGCGCATCACCGGAAAATCACTTTCAAAGAAGAGTTCATCGATTTCCTGCGAAAGCACGAAATCGAATATGACGAGCGTTATATCTGGGATTAATTTATGTCGCCCGCGTCCGCGGGCTGGTAGGACTCTTGGGCTTGTCAACCCACAGCTTACGCTGTGGGCTACTGATATGCCGTCGGCTTCGCCGACTGGACGGCTGTTTCACTGAAAGGAATTCCGCGCTCCGTGCTACTTCTCAATCTTCTTCAGAATCCGATCGGCATGATTGCGGGCGATGAGCGGGACGCGTTCGTCGGTGCGCAGGTCTCTTAGCAGCGGGACAAGCTGATAAGGATCGGAAAGTTCGCCGCGCGTCAAATCCCCTTCCATCTCGTTCATGAGGCCCGGCGTATTCAGCGGCTGCATCTCGCGCGCCAGCGTTAAGTCAAACACCAGGATCGCTTGGTTGGATACGCGCCGGTATTCGTTGGTCAGCGTCCAGGCTGGCTTGTTGTCGCTCCAGTTGAATTCCGCGGTGCGCCGGCGCTGGCCGTCGTCCATGCGCAGGTGATAAGTGCCCAGGTGGGCAAAACTCTTCGCCGTCTGATAATTCTCGTTTGAATCGAGAAAGCGCAGCGCGCTCCACAGACCAAAGATGCGTCCCAGCGCCGCGGTCGACAATTCAATTGGCTCGACGATGGGCGTCGCTTCGCCGCGATGCTCAAAAGTGATCTTGCCGCGTCCGCTCGCGTCATGCTCGATCACGATATGGCTGACGAGAAACTCCGGCTTTGTGAATTCCCAGGAGTAGCGAGTCGGATCAGGCGGCCGCTTGTTATCCTGGCGCGGCTGAGTGGTCGGGGCCGTTTCCTGCGGACGATCGTTACGTTTGGTTTGATCCTGGGAGAACGAAAGCAGTGCGACACTGAGAATCACTAGTAGGGCAAACGGAAATCTCAAAATACGTGCTTTCATTCGAATCATGTTGAGGCTTGTCATTTCGCGCTGGGGATTTACTTTTAGACGATGAGAAGGAAGAACGCAAGGTGGGAAAATGCGATGGGGTTTCAAGACCTTCCAAAGGCCAGCGCAACGAGCCCGCAGAGCGGGCGGCATATTGGAAGCCCCGGGCGCGAGCCCAGGGGATCGGTCGCACAAAAGAATTTGCAGCCCGCTTTAGCGGTCGACGGACGAATCGGCCGAGCATCCCCTGTCGCCCGCTAAAGCGGGCTTATCAATCTGAGAGACGTAACCCAGGGTTCCGCTCGCTTCGGCTCGCTTCACCGTGGGCTAAATTCTGCCGCCAGCTACGCCTGGCTCGTTGAGCCGCCCTTGCAAGCTGTGGGACTCCAAATTGGTTGAGAAAGCGTACGAAGGGAGCGCGGGCTTATTCAAACCTGACGGAGACGAGTTTGGACACGCCCACTTCTTCCATCGTCACGCCGTAAAGCGCGCGCGCGGTTTCCATGGTGCGTTTGTTGTGTGTGATGACGATGAACTGCGTGTTCTGTGACATGCTAACCACCTTGTTCGTAAAGCGGCTGATGTTCGCTTCGTCAAGCGGCGCGTCAACTTCGTCAAGCAGGCAGAAGGGAGAGGGACGATAATGAAAGATTCCGAGGACCAGCGCCAAGGCCGCCATCGCTTTTTCGCCGCCGGAGAGCAACAGGACATTTTGCAAGCGCTTACCCGGCGGTTGCGCGATGATGTCGATGCCCGTCTCGAGTTCGTCGCCCGAATCGATCAGGCTCATCTCGCCGCGACCGCCGCCAAACAATTCCTGGAAGAGTTCGCTGAAGTTCTGATTAATCTTTTCAAACGCATCGCGGAAGCGCTCACGCGAACGTCGCTTGATCTCGCGCAGGGCTTCTTCGGTCGAGGCGATCCCTTTGGTGATGTCTTCGCGTTGCGTCGTCAGGAAAGCCAGACGCTCTTCGTTCTCTGACAATTCTTCCAGCGCCATCATGTTTACGGCGCCAAAGTTTTCCAAACGCTCGCGCAACTCTTCGACGCGGGCGCGGCCCTCATCGAGATCGAAGGTTTCGTCCAGCGTTAGTTCGCGGGCGATTTCTTCGAGGCTCTGGTTCAGTTCGTTCGCGCACGACTCGCGGACAAAGTTGACGCGGGCCATCGCTTCGGCGCGCTGGACTTCGACCGCAGCGCGGGCGTCGCGTGAGGCGGCCGCAGCGCGATTCATCTCCGCCAGTTCCGCGGCCAGAACATCAGCGCGTTCGCGAGCCTCAGTCAAACGCGTCGTGGCCGCGGCAATCTGACTCTCTTCGCCGAGCTTTTCTTCCTCAACGGTCGCTGCGAGACGATCTATTTCCGCCACCGAGCTGCGCAACTCCTCAATGCGAGTCGCGCTTTCACCAAGCTCCTGATTGTGTCGCGCGACCCGTGACGTGACCTCTTCGCGCTCAGCTTCCAGACGGCGCAAATCGGAAGACGTAGACCGGCGCCGCTCGGCAGCGGCCGCTGCTTCCGAGCGCTGTTGATTAAGAATCTCGTTTTCGGCTTCCGTTTGTCGCCGTACGTTCGCCAGCACCGCACTGGCCTGGTCGATATTTTCGCGAGTAGCGCGGCGGGCGGCTTCGGCCGTCTCGGCTTCGGCGGTCGTCTCGGCGCGACGCTTTTCCAATTCACGACGATCTTCCGACAATCGTGCGATATCGTCGGCGACCACGCGCAGATGACGTTCGGCCCGTTCGACATCCTGCTTCAAGGTGCTGGCATTTAGTTCGCGCGACATCGCCTCGCGCTCTTCGTGCGCAATCGACGCGTTGAGCATGACGACTGCTTCTTCGAGGCCCGTTAGCCGCGCGCGCGCGTCTCTCGCAGACATCTCGGCGACGGCCAACTCGCCGGCAAGTTCGTTGCCGCGAAGCTCCAACTCGCGCAGTTCGCGTTTGAAGGTCAGCAAACCGGCGCCTTCTTCCAGCGCCCGGCCATTGCCGGCGTTGACCAGTTGTCCGCCGGCGACCCAATCGCCATCCGTCGTCACGAACATGTCGCCGGTCGCCAGCGATAACGCGGTTGCATCGTCGAGTGTGTCAACGATCCGCGCGTTCATTCTTTCCGGCAAGGTGCGTTCGAGCACGATCAGCAGTTCTGGCGGAGTCTTCAGGATATCGCCGACCCGCGGCCCATCGATCCCGACGGGCACGTATTGTCGTCGCGTCGCGGCCGTCGCGGCGCCTTTCAAAGTAAGGACCGCCGTCTCATCGCTGCCGCCGTGAAAGCCGGTGACCAGAAACGTCGCGCGTCCGGCCTGATTTTCCTTCAGCCAGCCGCCTGCGCGAATCGCGTCGTCGGGCGTGGGTACCAGAATCGACTGCAGCGCAGAGCCGAACACGCCTTCGACTGCTCGCTCCCACTGCGCGTCAACCTGAAGCGAATCCGCCAGGGTTCCGATCAAATGAAAATCCTGCTGCTCGTTGGCGGAAAACGCTTCCTGAACCGCGAGCGAGAAATGCGCGCGGCGCTGATCCAGTTCTTTCAGACTCTCCAGCTTATGAAGTGTTCGCGAGTGATCGTCGCGCACGCGAGTTTGCTCCGCGTCCGAGTCGGCGACCCGCTCATGTCCTTCGACAACTGACTTGATAGCGGCTTCGCGTTCCGTCACAAGTTTCGCCAGCTTCTCGCGCGTGGCGGCGACTTCCTGATTTAGCTTCTCAGCCTCGGTGCTTCGTTCCGTGAAGGCGGCGTTGGCGCGTTCGCCCTCGCGCGCTAAGCCTTCGGCCTGCTGCGCAAGTTTTTCGAGGGCGCTTTCCATTTGCCGCGCCAGTTCGCTGAGGCGTTCCGCCGCGACCGTATGGGTCAACAACTCAGCGCGAGCAGCCTCAATGTCTTCTTCCGCCGTGGCCACTTCAGCCAGGCTGTGTGCATGAGTTTCTTCCGCCAAGTGCAGCGCGGATGTTGCCTTCTCGTTCTCGGCGCTCAGCCTGGCGTCGGCTTCCCGCAAGCGTTCCAGTTCGGATTCGATCGTCACCAGCCGCGCACTGAGCGCTTCGACTTCTCGTTGAATCTCAGCACGACGCTTGGTGAGGTTTTCGATCTGCTCTTCCTGATAGACGCGCTCGCGGATCCGACGATCTCTTTGCAGCGCCGCGTCGGCGACGGCGGCGCGCACCTGCCCCAGTTCGTCTTCGAGAGCGCGCGCATTTTGCGTGGCCGCGCGGCTACCCTCATCGCGTTGGGCCAACTCCAGGGTCAGGCGCTGATCGTCTTCGGTAGCGTGATCCAATTCAGCCTGAGTTCGGGCCAGCAACTCGGCCAGGCTGCGCTCTTCACCGACGTAAACCCGACGCAGCAACTCGCGCAATTCCTCGCGCTGAATCGTATACCGGCGCGCCTTCGCGGCCTGTCGTCGCAGACTGTTTACCTGGCGTTCGATCTCCGCGATGATGTCCGACACGCGGCTGAGATTTGAGCGGGCGGATTCCAACCTCGCTTCCGCCGCGCGTTGCCGCACGCGAAACTTTGTGATGCCCGCTGCTTCTTCGATGATCGTACGACGATCCATCGGCTTGGCGGAAAGAATCTGACCGATGCGGCCCTGTTCGATAATCGCGTAGTGACCGCCTGCCAGGCCGGTGCCCGAGAACAAATCCTGGATGTCGCGCAGACGGCAAGCCCGGTCTTGCAGCAGGTATTCGCTCTCGCCCGAGCGATAGAGGCGGCGGGTAACCGAAACCGCTTCGCCCGGAGCAAACTCGAGTGCGAGATTGCGTCGGCGCCAATGCCTATGATGTGGTTGCTTTGCCCTGGTCTGATCGGGTAACGCGTCCGGAGCCGACGCATCGGCGGTGGGATCGGCAACTACGTCAGTCGCCGCGAGCACTTCGCTTGGGTCGCTTGCGGCATTGGCCTCTACCATGTCAAGAACTTCGGCGTGCTGATCGATCTGCTCGAGCGTCGAATCGATGTCTTCAATGTCGGGCTCGTGCTCGACATATTCGTCGCGCACCAGGTGCAAGACGACTTCGGCCATGCCACTGGGCGACCGGTTGCGCGAGCCTTGAAAGATCACGTCTTTCATGTCGGCGCCGCGCAGATGTTTGACGCGTTGCTCGCCCAGGACCCAGGAGATCGCATCTGCGACGTTGCTCTTGCCGCAACCGTTTGGCCCGACAACGGCAGTGATGCCTTCACCCGTAAAGATGAGATCAGTGTGGTCCGCGAAGGACTTAAAGCCCGTGATTTCTAGGCGTCTAAGCTTGAACATTGGTGTCCGTCATTTGATGCGGGGGGTGACGGGCATCAAAGGCGACGTTTCGCGTAGGCAATATAAGGGCACTCCGCCTACATGTCAACCAAAACTTGAGCTTGGGAACTTTAATTGACAACAAGGCTATGTTTAGCGGGTAGCCCAGCGCGGGTATCTGCATCCCCGACTAGGAGCGTGGCTTACTCTCGAGCAGGAGATTTATGCCGCGGCGGAGACCTTCCTCATTGGTCGCTTCATAGCGCAGCAGGTGGGTATCAAGGAAGACCGTGGGCGTGCCGGTAACGCCGAGCGAAGTGCCTCGCTGAATGTCAGCGCTGATTCTCTGCTCGACCTGGTTGCTCTGCATGTCGGTCGTAAATCGCTCCACATTCAGTCCGAGTTCGCGCGCATAAGAAACAAAAAGTGGACGCGGATCCGTCAGATCAACCCACACCTTTTGATTGCGGTAGAGTCGATCATGCATCTCCCAGAACTTGTTCTGATTGCGCGCGGCTTCAGCCGCTTGCGCCGCCGCGAGAGCGTTTTGATGCATCTTCATCAAGGGAAAGTGATGAAAGACGATCTGCACTTGCTTGCCGTACTCGTCTTCGATCTTCTTCAGCTCCGGATAGAGTTGGCCGCACGGCGGGCACTGATAGTCGCCATACTCTTCAACGACGACCGGCGAACTCACATTGAGATTCGGTTTCGTCGGTACAGCCACCGGCGACGAATCATTCGGGGCAGGGCTATTGCCGGCAAGCGGCGTTGGCTGACCCGTGGTCGTGACCAGAGGCGAGTTTGGATCGCCACCGACGCTGCCTCTACGCCAAAGCATCGAAGCCAAAACAACGGCGCCAGCCAGGACGACCGCGATGATGATGAAAGGTAAATATCGTTTCATAGAATTTAAGAATGAACGGCCACGCGCGGCATCTCTTTTCCATCGCCGCCTTCGTTGGGTGTTAGTACGCGCAGCGTCTCAGGCCACTCGACCGAAGGAATCGACGTTGGACCGTAACGCGGCTCGCGACCTTTTGATTTCTCACGCAATGCTTTCAAAACTTTCTCTGGAGTGATCGGAACTTCGTCGACGCGCACGCCGACGGCATTGCAAACCGCATTCGCGACCGCGGGCGGCACCGGCAGCAATGGACCTTGCCCAACTTCCTTGGCGCCGAATGGACCGTTGGGATCGGGATCTTCGATCAAGTAAGTTTTGACGTCGCACATCTCCATCGTCGTCGGACTCTTGTATTCGAGCATCGAGGGAAACTTGTGCACGACGTTGCGGTTGCCGCGATAGGCCATCTCTTCCATCAGGACTTCGCCGAGACCCATGTAGACGCTGCCCTCGACCTGGCCCATCACCAGCACCGGATTGATCGACTTGCCGACATCGTGCGCGATCCAGACACGCTCGACAGTGACGATGCCGGTGCTGGCATCAACATCGACTTCGGCTACAGCGGCGGAATAACTGTACGCCGGCGAAGGACCAACGCCCGCGCCTTTGTATCTGCCCGGCGAACGTGGCGGCGTATAGGAACCGACAGTCCCGATCGTGCCGAACTTTGATTCGGCGAGCACGACTGCTTCGGCAAAGGAAACGCCAACTTCCGGATTTTCGACATCGAACACGCGACGCTCGGCGAGCGAAATGTTTTCAATCGGGCTCCCGAGTTTTTCCGCGACTGCCATCACCAGCAATTCGCGCGCGCGTTCAGCCGCCTGGATCGCGGCGTTCCCAGTCATCAAAGTCACGCGGCTGGAATAACTGCCGAGATCGACTGGGGTCAGATCGGTGTCGGCGGTGACCACGCGAATGTCGAACGGATCGATCCCGAGAACTTCCGCGACTATGTAAGCGAGAATCGAATCCGAGCCCTGACCGATATCCGTCGAGCCGCACATCACGCAGACGCCACCCTGTCGGTCGAGCCGTAGCTGCACGCCCGACTGCGGCATGTTGTTCCAGTAGATCGGCAACCCCGCGCCGCAGATGTAAGAACTGCAAGCGATGCCGATTCCTTTGCCGTAGGGAAGCTTGCGGGCCATGTTGGCCGACGGCAGCGGCCCGCCCGCTACCGCAGGCGGTTCTGACCAGGCAAACTTATTCTTCCAATCAGAGCCGGCGACGATCTTATCGATGCACGCGCCCAGGCCCATGCTGCCGATGCGCAGGTAATTCGCGGTGACTGAGTAAGGCTGAACCAGATGTTTCCGGCGCATCTCAGCCGGATCGAGTTTCAAGTCTTCAGCAATCTTGTCGAGTTGAACTTCGAGTGCGAAGCGTGGCTGCGGGGTACCGTGTCCGCGCTTTGGCCCGCATGGTGGCTTGTTTGTGAAGACGCGCAGCCCGTCGAATTTGTAACGCGGCACTTCGTAAGTCACCGTCTGCAACGCGCCGGTGTAGAAGGTGCTCGCGACGCCGTAGCTGCCATACGCGCCGCCATCGAGAAACGATTTGAAATGCATTGCGGTGATCGCGCCGTCTTTCTTCACCCCGGTCTTGACGCGCATCAGCACCGGATGACGACCACGATGACAATAGAAAACTTCTTCGCGCGTCAGCGTGCACTTCACCGGGCGGCCAGTCATCATCGCCAGTTTGCTGACGATGACTTCATGGTTGAATGGATCGCTCTTGCCGCCAAAACCCCCGCCGTTGGGCGTCGCAATGACGCGAATGTGGCTCGCCGGAATTTCGAGCACTTTGGTCAGCGCGCGATGAACGTAGTGCGGTGTCTGAGTTGCACTCCAGAGCGTCAGCTTCTCGTCAGAATCGAAGTGCGCAACGGCCGCGTGCTGCTCCATCGGAAGATGCGTGTTGCCTTCGTAAAAGAAGGTGTCTTCGCGAATTAGATCGGCTTCGGCGAAACCCTCGTCCACTTCGCCGAATTCCAGCGAAACCTTCTTGTGAACATTGCCGCCTTCGCCGTACTCATGTATGCGCGGCTCGTCAATCATTACGCCCTCTTCAATCGAAGAGATCGTATTCAGCGGCTCGTACTCGACATCGATCAGATTCATCGCGTCGAACGCCGCGTCTTCGTCGATTGCCGCGACCGCCGCCACTGGATCGCCGATGTAGCGCACCTTGTCGATGCAAAGCGCGAGTTCGTCCTGGCTGACCGGAAGAATTCCGTAAGGAATCGGGAGGTCCTTACCGGTGATCACGGCTACGACGCCCGGCGCTGCTAGAGCTTTCGATGCATCGATGTTCTTGATCAGCGCGTGCGGGTGATGGCTGCGCAGGATTTTGCAAGCGAGCATGCGCGGCAGAAAGATGTCGTCGGCAAACTTCGTCTGGCCCGTGCACTTGGCGCGGGCATCGACCTTGCGAAAGGGTTTGCCGACTACGTTGAGCGGCTTTCCGTTGTTGGATTGATCGTTAGGCATTCAATGCTCTCTGTCACCACTCAGGAAAATATTCTCGCAGGTTAGGAAGGGTGGTTTACCCCACTTGTCGTTCGCTATAGTCGAGCGAGGGCAAGCCCACCTTCCCGACCTGCGAGATTAATAGGGTTGAATCAGAGGCCATAGATTGACTCTTTGCTAAGCTCCATCTCTTCGCCACGCATCCGCGCCGCCGCCAATTCTACAGCTTCATAGATTTTAATGTAGCCGGTGCAGCGGCACAGATTTCCTGACAGCGCTTCTTTGATTTCATCGCGGGTAGGACTTGGCAACTTGTCGATCAATTCTTTCGCTGCCAGCAGGAATCCAGGCGAGCAATAGCCACACTGTGCCGCGCCGGTATCGGCAAACGTGTCCTGCAGAGGATGCAGCACGCCGCCTTCGGCCATGCCCTCGATCGTGGTGACCTCGCGGCCTTCAGCATCAAGACCGAGCATCAGGCAGGACAGAATTGATCGTCCATCAACAAGGACGGTGCACGTGCCGCACTCGCCGAGTTCGCAACCATGCTTCGTTCCGGTTAGCGCGAGGTCTTCACGGAGGACTTCCAGCAAAGTCTTGTGCGGCGCGAATGCGACCTCGGCAGCTTCGCCGTTGAGCATGAACGAAATATGCGCTTTCTGTTTAGTTGCTTCAGACATTGATCACGGGCCGGTCAGTCTACCTCCCAAGGCGCTGGTTTGAAAGAACCGAGATCTCGGCGACCATGGATTACAGTTAGAATCTCGACGAGGTCGCTCTTGATACGATATATGATTCGGTAGTTGTGATAGAGAAGTTCTCGAATTGTCTCCTGCTCTGCCTCAGGCACCATGCGGCCGAGTCTCGGAAAATCAGAAAGCCTGTCAACAGCAAGAATTATTCGTTGGACGAAGCTACTGGCGTACACATCGGAGTCTTTGGCGATGTAGCCGTGTAAATTGCGGAGGTCTTCAATAGCGGGCTCAGTCCAAAGAATCTTCATTTATGCCCAAACAGCTCTTTCACTTCTTCATGAGAAACAGTCCGGCCCTCGTCTGCTGCCTTGATACCCTCTTCAATCTTTCTTTTTACATAGATCTTGTAAATGATTTCGTCCCACGACACCTCTTCCGGCAGCCTGGTGATCATCTTAATGGCCTCGTCTTTTGCGGTACTCATAACTCCCCCAATCGTTGCTCCTCAAGTTAGAAAATATAGCATAGAGGGCCCTCACTCTTCGCTAGAGTAATCAGAATCAACCTCGCATTAAGCCTTCGCTCCAGACGCGTCCTGCTTCTCGCCCTTCCCCAGAACGATATTATCGATCAGTCTTGTCTTTCCGATAAACACAGCCATCGAAATCAAAGCGGGCCGATCACCAAGTTTGTCCAGATGCTCTAACGTCTCGGCGTCGTTGATGCTGACGTAATCAAGGCGCGCGAGGGGTTCCGAGTCAACCGTTAATTTCACAGCCTCAATCAGACACACCGCGTTTCGCTCGCCACTCTCATACTCGACTGCAGCGCGCGCCAGACTCCGATGCAAAACCGTCGCGGCTTCTCTCTGCGCATCGTCAAGATAGTCGTTCCGAGAAGACAAAGCCAATCCCGACCCTGCGCGCGCGGTCGGCAAAACAACGACCTCGCTATCGAAAGCCAGATCGCGAACCATCTGCTTGATGACGATCGCCTGCTGCGCGTCCTTCTGACCAAAGAAGGCAAAGTCCGGCCGGATGATATTGAGCAACAAAGCCACGACAGTCGTCACGCCGCGAAAATGGCCGGGGCGCGAAGCACCTTCAAGCCCTTCGGATAATCCTTCAACTGTCACGTATGTCGAAAAGTTTTTCGGATAAACCTCTGCGACCTTCGGAGCGAAGACGTAATCAACGTTCGACTCGGCCAGCAAGGTTGAGTCGCGCGTCAGGTCGCGTGGATAGGCCGCGAAATCCTCTTTGGGCCCGAATTGAGCGGGATTTACAAACACAGACACCACCACCACGTCGCACCGCGCGCGCGCCGTGCGCACCAGGCTAAGGTGACCGTCATGCAGCGCGCCCATCGTCGGCACAAATCCGATAGTCCGAGTCCCTTCGCGGCGAATCTCACGCGCGACAGAGATCATGCGCTGGCGACTGGTGATAGTTTCCATTGCAGGTAAATAGTAAATCGTGAGCCCCTCATCGGAGTAATGCTCGCTGAATCGGCGCGTGACTTCTATTTCCGATTCACGATTTAAGATTTACAGATTTTTCGAGATGCAATTCCGCGGCGGCTTCGGCGGGCAAGCCATAGGATTCCTGCTCGGAAGGATAGGAACCGTTGCGCACGTCTTCGGCCCAGCGCGTGACGGCGTCGGTAATCGTTTCGCGCAGGTTCGCGTATTCGCGGACAAAGCGCGGCAACTTTCCAAAAGCCATTCCCAGCAGATCGTGAAAGACGAGTACCTGGATGTCGCAACCGACCCCTGCGCCAATGCCGATCGTAGGGATATGAATGCTCTCGGTGATCACCTGCGCAATTTCGCGCGGCACAAGTTCCAACACGATCGAAAACGCGCCGGCATCTTCCAGGGCGTGCGCATCATCGAGCAAGCGCCGCGCTGCGTCAGCCGTCTTGCCCTGCACCCGATAATTCCCAAGCTGATTAATCGATTGCGGCGTCAATCCGATGTGCCCCATCACCGCAATCTCTTCGTTCACCAGTCGCTTCACCAGCTTCACGCGCTTCATTCCGCCTTCGAGCTTCACCGCTTCAGCTTCGCCTTCTTTGATCAGTCTCAATGCCGCCCGCACAGTATCGTCAGCCCCGGTATGGAACGATCCATAAGGCATGTCGGCGACCAGCAGCGCGCGTTGCACGCCGCGACGCACGGCTTTCACGTGAATCAGAATCTCGTCCAGCGTGACCGGCACCGTGTTGCCGTAACCGAGCACGACGTTGCCCAGGCTGTCGCCGACCAGGATGATGTCGATGCCGGCTTCGTCAACGATGCGCGCGGTTGGATAATCGTAGGCCGTCAGGCAAACCAAACGCTCGCCGCGCTCCTTGCTGGCTTTCAGCGACGGTGCGGTTACTTTTTCGGGACGCTCAGGTTTTAGATATGGCATCTTTTCGCTCGCTTTGGTTGAGCTTTGAACCGTCCGGAATTATAGGTGAGCTAATCAAAGTGCCGCAACCCTGCTAAAATATGTGCTCGATTATGCCAACCAACCTCAGCGGAATCCTGCTACCGGTGACGACGCCGTTTATGGCGGACGAGAGTATCGACCTGCGCGGTCTCGCGGAAAATATTGAGAAGTGGAACGCGACCGGCATAACGGGCTACGTCATTTTGGGCTCGACTGGCGAGCGCGTGAATCTGGACGAACCCGAGTACGTCCGGGTGATCGAGACCGCGCGGCGGGCTGTTCCGAAAGAATTCGCGTTCATCGCGGGCGTGGGACAGCAAAGCACGCGCGGAACTGTCAGTGAGATCGAGGTAGCCGCGCGCGCCGGCGCCGAAGCCGTGTTGGTGATCACGCCGCACTACTATCGCGCCGCCATTTCACAAGACGTGCTCTTCAGTCATTACACGGCGGTGGCCGACGCTTCGTCGATCCCAATCATTCTTTACAGCATGCCCGATCTGACTGGGATTAAGATCGAGCCGGAAACCGCGGCGCGTCTGAGCGCACACAAGAACATCATCGGCATCAAGGACAGTTCGAACGATGTCGCGAAGCTGGCCGAAACCGTGCGACTCGTGCCCGCCGACTTTGCGGTGATGATTGGCAACGGCACCGTGTTTTGCGAAGCATTGCAAGCGGGCGCACGCGCCGGAATCCTCGCCGTGGGCTGCGTCGCGCCGCAATCGTGCATTGCGATCTACTCTGCAGTTCAAGCAGGCGATATCGGTCGCGCCGCGGGTTTGCAGGAAGTATTGACGCCGCTGGCGCGCGCGGTTACGAAGACTTACGGCATCGGCGGACTGAAAGTGGCGCTGGAGATGAACGGTTACGTCGGCGGCGCGGTGCGCGCACCACTGCAGCGACCGACCGAAGAAGCGCGCAATGAAATCGCTGGATTGCTTCGTGCCGCGACGGAAGCGATGCTAGTAGATCAAGGCACTGCTGTGGCCTGATCTTGTGACCCCGAAGGGGTCAAATAAAGTAGCCAGGGGTAAGCGCGCAGCGCGCCACCCCTGGATCGAAGCAGTTAGTTTGTTTGCACCCTGAAGGGGTGCGAGGAAAACCATTGATCTTGGAATCTCCTCTGCGCGCCCCTACAGGGTGCGCATGATTCATTCATCTCGTTAACCAGGGGCGGCGCGCTCTGCGCTTGCCCCTGGCTACTTTCTTTCGCTCCGTCGGAGCGAAGATTTGTTTTCAAGACCTCGACGCGTAGAATAATCGCTCAGGAGCGATCCCAAAAATTGAGCACCGTCGAAACCGCCTGTCACAGCACCCCACAAGAGGCCGGGCTGCGCGTCGAAACGCTTTCGTTCGATCAAGTCCCACAGCAGACGCGACTCTTTCTCGACTATTTGCGCGACCCGGCGACGCTGCGTCGTTACTATCCTGAAGCAGTTCGCTTTCATTACGATCTTTCCGCGCGCGCTGAACGGGTTCTCGGCGCTTACGAAACCGATCGCGGCGCGCTCTGCGACGCGCTCGAAAAAATGAATCGCGGATGGGGAGCTGGCGAAACGACACTCGCAAACATTCGCGAGTTGCGCGCCGCCGACTGTCTCGCGGTCGTCTCTGGCCAGCAGGCCGGCCTGTTCGGCGGGCCGCTGTACACGATTTACAAAGCCTTGTCGGCGGTGAAACTGGCTGAGTGCATGACGCAACGCGGCGTCAAGGCCGTCCCGGTTTTCTGGATCGCTACCGAAGATCACGATTTCGCGGAAGTGGCGAACGCGGAATTGATCAATCGTGATTGCGCGCTCAGTAGCGTCAGCGTACCGCTGGAAATGCACGCCGAAGGATTGCCGGTGGGTCGCGTCGCACTCGACGAATCGATCAATGACGCGGTTCAGAGTCTGCTGGCCGCACTGCCGCAGACCGAGTTCAGCGACGATCTCGAAAAGCTCTTGCGCGACGCCTATCGTCCCGGAGCGAATTACGGTGATGCATTCGCTCGTATGATGACCGCTTTGACGAGCAAGCGCGGCTTGATCCTTCTCGATCCGCTGGACCCGGAATTGAAAAAGCTGGCCGCGCCGTTATACGCAAAGGCAGCGCGCCGGGCCCAGGAGATTGCGCAGGCAATTGCTACCCGCAGTAACGAATTAGAGCAAGCCGGCTATCACGCGCAGGTGGCTCCGTCCGAGAACTCTTTCCCACTGTTTCTGCATGACGAAAGCGGTGCGCGTCATGCGTTGGCGCGGACAGAGAATGGCAAGTACCGGCAGAAGCCCGACCCCGGGGTCCCCGGCCGGGCAGCCCGGCTGGGGTGGGACGGTGAGGGAGGGCGCAATACTGCATTGGAGTACTCCGCTGATGAACTCGCCGAGTGGGCTGTGCGCGAGCCGGAACGCTTCAGTCCCAACGTCACGCTGCGCTCCGTCGTGCAGGATTTTCTGCTGCCGACGGTTGCGTACTATGGTGGCGCGGCTGAGATTGCTTATTTCGCGCAGACTTCCGAGGTGTATCGTCTGCTGGATCGCCCGGCGACGCCGATTCTGCATCGCGCCAGCATGACCATAATTGAGAAGCACACCTGGCGTTCGCTCGAACGCTACCAGATCGACTTGAAAGATTTTTTCACGGGATCCGATCACGTGGTCGCGCGCGTCGTCAAAGAATATCTGGGCAAAGAAACCTCGGAAGCGTTCGATCATACGACCACGACATTCAACACGGAACTCGACGCGTTGCAGGAGCAATTGCGGCGCGTTGATCCAACGCTGGCCGGCGCGCTGGACACCGGCCGGCGCAAGATCAACTATCAGATTGATGGACTGCGCACGCGCTTTCAACGCGCGCAGATGGCCCGCGACGAAGCCGTACACCGCCAGTTGCAGCGCGCCTTCGACTTGCTTTATCCGCACAAGGCGCTACAAGAGCGGAGCATCAACATCACGTCGCTGCTGTCGCGGCATGGCCGTTATGTCGTCGACTGGATTTATGACGCAATTGATCTCGCGTCGACGGAACATCAGATTGTGTACTTGTGAAAGGAAACTCGTGCCTTAGTGCTGGGAGCGCGGACGTCCCCGTCCGCAAAGCGTGCGCTAGCACGCTAGGATTCTTCGCGCTACGCGCTCATTGCGGACGAGGACGTCCGCGCTCCCAGCAAAAGAATTCTCATGTCTAAAATTCGCGTCCTTCCCGATCACATTTCAAATCTAATCGCCGCCGGTGAAGTCGTCGAGCGCCCCGCCTCGGTCGCGAAGGAACTCGTTGAGAACGCGATCGACGCCGGTGCGACGCGCGTCACAATCGACATCGAAGCCGGCGGGCGGCGCCTCTTGAAAATCACGGATGACGGCGAGGGTATGACGCGTGACGACGCGGTGCTGGCTTTCGAGCGGCATGCGACTTCGAAGATCAGCAAGGCCGAAGACCTGAGCGCGATCGGCACGCTCGGCTTTCGTGGCGAAGCCTTGGCGTCAATTGCCTCGGTCGCGCGCGTCGAATTGATCACGCGAACGGAGGAGGTCGCGGCCGGAACGCGCGTGGTCATCGAAGGCGGGCGCATGCGCGACGTGAAAGACGCGGCCCATCCGCGCGGCACGACGATCGGCGTACGCGATCTTTTCTTCAACACGCCGGCGCGGCGAAAGTTTCTGCGCTCAGAGGCGACTGAGAGTTATCACCTCACGAATCTGGTCACACACTACGCGCTGGCCCATCCCGAGATTTCCTTCACGCTCCAGAACAATGGGCGCGAGACGCTGCGGGTGGCGCCGGCCCAGGACGTGCGCGAGCGCGCCTATCAAATCTTTGGCGCGCAATTTCTCGACAGCTTGTTGGAAGTCAACAACGAATCAGCCGAGGCCGACGCGGGCATTTCGTTCGCGCCGATTGCTCGGGTGCGTGGTTTTGTTTCGGCTCCGCGCGAGCGGCGCACGTCGCGCGATGCGCAGTTTCTTTTTGTGAACGGCCGCTTTGTGCGCGATCGCTTGATTGGCCGCGCTCTGTCCGAAGGCTATCGCTCGATTCTGCCGCACGGAGTTTACCCAGCGGCGCTGCTGTTCATCGAAGTGCCGCTCGAAGAAGTCGATGTCAACGTGCATCCCGCCAAAACCGAAGTGCGCTTTCGTCGCGCCGCTGCCGTTGCTGACAGTGTGCGCGAAGCCGTGCGCGCCGCGCTAGCCAGCGCGGGCTATGCGCCGGCGGTTGAGATCAAAGATGCCGCGCCCGCATCGATCGAAGTTGCGCCCGACCCGAGCCACGACCAGGTCGAAGCGTTTTCGGATATGCCGGCGACGATGGAAATTCCCGGTGTGACTCCGGCGCCGTTCTCGCGCGAAGCATTCCCCTTAGGGCCACAACCGCAGCAGGAGCGGATCGGGTTCGCGCCCGCTGAGCCCGAGACCAGCACCCCGCCGAGTTTCGCCGCGACCGCCGCAGCTCCGGCACCGTCCCTATCGAGCGCTCCGATCGTTCCTGAGAATCAAGCCACGGTTACACGCGTGACTTCCGCCCCGGCTTTGCCGCCGCTGAACTCGGCTCTGAAGTTTGTGCGCGAAGTCGCGGTGGAATCGCTGTCGTCAAACATTAGGCCGCTGGGTCAGCTCGACGAAAGTTTTATCATAGCTACCGATGAAGAGGGTTTATTACTTATCGATCAGCACGTCGCGCATGAACGCGTTTTGTTTGACAAGTACCGCGGTTTGGAAAGCACGCGTCGCGCCGAATCACAGGCGATGCTGATTCCCGAGACTTTCGATCTCACGCCGGCCCAGGCTTCCGCGTTCGACACTGTCGAGGCGGAACTCGAAAGCTACGGATTTGAATTGATGCGCTTGTCCGGCCGCACGGTGGCGATCAAAGCAACGCCAGCGGATCTGCCAGCCAGCGAGGCGCGCAACATGCTCGCCGAAGTCCTGGACACGGTTGATTCGGAAAAGCGCGGGAATGCGCGCGCGACCTTGCGCGACGAAATTGCCGCTTCGCTCGCGTGTCACGCCGCGATCAAAGTGAACATGCCGCTGGCGGCGGAAAAGATGCGCTGGCTAATCGATCGTCTGTTGTTAACTTCTTCACCGACCACCTGCCCGCATGGACGGCCCGTGATTCTGCGTCTCGCGACACAGGATATTCTGAAGGGCTTTCACCGGATTTAGCGAAGCTCACTGAATAACTCACCATCATCACCAGCATCTTCCGAAATGGCGTCGAACCGTCCTGAGATGCTGAGCGCATTTACTCACCTCGTGGGTCATATTTCATAAGACCAGCACTAACTTCAAAAAAGGAAGCGCGGAAAATGTAGGCACGATTGTTGCTCTACGCAGGGGATTAATTCCGGCTGAAGAGGAGTAGTGTGATGAAAATCTTTCCCAGACACGTCGCTTATTTCATAGCCTTCTGCGCCATTCTCGCCATCGCAATGTTCGGTGCCGGCACTCGTCTTTCAGGCAAGACTTCAGCCGCATCGACGACGGATGTCGTAGAAGAGACTGTTACCTTCAGCCCCGCCCCGGATGGCACGAAGACATGGACCTGGTGGAATTCCTGGGAAAATGACGGGGTACCCGTAGTCGCTCCCTGTCCTCGTCCCGCGTATGGGCCGTTTTGGAAAGCCACTGATGTTCCTGCTGGCCAGATCGTCGCCGGCTACATACATTACTGGGACCCGGGCGTTGTTTGCGACGAGCGCAGAACTACAGAAATCACGGGCACCGTTTGGTTTGATTTGAAACAAATCTTCGAGAAGCCGTCACTGCCATTTGCCAGCAAGGCCACCCTGCAGTTTAAGTCTCTGAAGAGCGATGCAAAAGATAATGACGGGAGACTCATCTACACGACGTGCCGCGATGAGTTACAACTGCCGCTAGAGGACTGGCGGAAAGGGCTGCCCCCTCGCCGGCTCCCCAAGAGCGGCCCACTGGCGCCACCTGCTTATATCGAATGCCGGCTTTCCGAAGCATGCAGCATTGACGTGACGTCAATCGTCAACAACTGGATTAAGGGATCAGAAGACAGATACGGCTTCGCAATCGTTGGCCCGCCGGAAGAGGTAAAGGACAAGTACCCGAACAATAACGCGCAATGCACGACCCGCTATGGCGATTTCAAACTAACTGTAACTTATAAGTACAACAAGAAGGAGCCGGTCCTGGTAATTCCTGTGCCTGTGCCTGAGCCACCGATCTTCCTCCTGGCTAGCCCTGGTCGAACAAACGCGGCGCTGACCTCCAACGGCGGAGTGGCAACGGCGTCATCGACTTACGCCAGCGTAGCTGCCAGCTTCGCGAACGATGGCGATAGAAAAGGTCTGAATGGGGGCTGGAGCGCCGCTGGCGCCACCTTACCGCAATGGCTGCAAATTGATTTCAAGGGCAGCAAGACGATCGACGAGATCGATGTCTTTACTACGCAGGACAACTTGACGAGCCCGTCAGAGCCGACTGAGTCGATGACTTTCAGTTTGTATGGTCTCAGCGGTTACGACGTGCAATATTGGGATGGCACTTCGTGGGTAACCGTGCCGGGCGGAAGTGTGACCGGCAACAACAAGGTGTGGCGCAAATTTTCGTTTAAGAAAATCACCACAACCAAGATTCGTGTCCTCGCCAACGCTTCACCACATAATTGGGCCCACATCATGGAATTGGAGGCGTGGGGAAAATGAGTTAGAGAGATAAGTTAATGACCGGCCGGTTATTCTGTGTCGCTTGATACATGATCTTGAAAGGCTTTCATCGAATCTAGCGAGAGGCATTAGCCCCACCGTCAGGTCGGGCTCATTCTTGAGTATCGACAACCGAGCCCTCCCTTCCGGTCGGGCTAGTGCCCCGGAAGAACTGCCGAATCGCTCTTACATCTCGGCCAGCGTCTGCATCACCAGCTCAACATCCAGCAGATCCGGAACCAGGGCATCGGGCTCATGTGCGAGTAAGTCCTCCGCAGAGTGCATACGTCCGCTGGCGACGGCCAGAACGCGCGCACCAAAGTGCCGGGCGCAGGCGATGTCGTTGGGCGTGTCGCCAATCACAATGAACTGTTCGGGCTGAAGTTCGGCGCCGAGATGCTCGTTGATTCTTTCCGCTGCGATCGCCGGCAGATCGCGCCGATCGAATGAAGAATCGCCGAAGGCGCCCGGCAACTGAAAGAACTCAGACAACCCGGCCAATTCCAATTTCAAATAGGCGGCCGGTTCGATGTTGCCGGTCAGCAGGGCCGAAACATATCGCGGATGTGAGGCGACTCGCTGCAGCACTTCGCGCCCGCCGGGAATTGCTTCAACCAAATGGGCGCCGTTGCCGGTCGCGCGCTTCATCTCTTCAACATAGCAACTCAGCAGTTCATCTTTGCGCGCGATGATTTGCTCACGCGTGATGCCTGCACTGCGCAAGGCTTCTTCGACAATCTGCAGATCCGTCATCCCGGAAACCATCATGCCGTCCAGGCTACCCGCAGTGCCGAACACGCGCGTGAGCATGGGCACGGTGTAATCCTTGAACACGCCGTAGCGTTGGCCACGCACCAGCGTGCCGTCGAGATCCCAGAGCAGGATGCGCAGCTCAGAGAGCGGGAGAGGGGGCGAGCCGGAGACGGGGTGATTGCGAGAATCTCCCCTTCGCCCCGTCACCCTTTCTCCCCCTCGTTTCTTCATGTCGCTATTCAACAACCGCCAGCACATCGCCAGCATTCACGGTCGCGCCGACGTCGACCTTCAACGCGACTACCGTTCCGGCCTTTGGTGATTTCATTTCGTTTTGCATCTTCATGGCCTCGACGACGACGATGCCGGCGCCGGCTTCGACTCGATCGCCAACGCTAACCAACACGCGCACGACTTTACCGGGCATGGGTGCGACGATGCGGGCTGCCTCGTCGGCGTGCGCGACCATGCCGGAAGCGCCACGCAGGCGTTTCGGATCGATGAGCGTGACTGAGTATTGAGTAGCGCCGACGATTACGTCGATCGGTTTCGCCGAGACTGGCCGGCCAGCAACGCGGCAGTCGAAAACCTGCCCATCAATTATCAAGACATACCCGCCCACGCCCGATTCGCGGACCTCGAGCTCATACGAACGGCCATCGACCTCCGCGCGCACGCATGCACCTTCATCCTGAATCAGGATGTCGGACTGAGAGTCGGCGACGGTGGCGTGCAGTTTCATATCTCTCTTCGTACGCTCGCGATCAGAAATCATCGCTTAGGAGCGAAATGTTTATTGCCAATCATTTCTAATCCCCGTCTCAGCTCCGTCAGGAGCGGGATGTCATTTCGCTCCTGACGGAGCTTCGCACGAGGTTTTGTCTTGCGGGGCCATAAATATTCCGCGCCTAACGGCGCTTAGGCCTTCTCCTTAATGATGCGGGACTTAACCCAGCGACACGTCCCGCAGCTTTCCATTTGCTTGCTTCGGCTGATTCATGATCCTGGGCCGGCTGACGTTGCATACGCGCGTAGGCAAGCGCGGCGGCGATGATCGCGATGTCACGCTGCAGGCTGGAAGCCTGCGTGCCGCCCGCAGGATGCGGGCGCTCCTGGCGGCGTTCGTTGAAACGCGAAATGAATCCCGTATCCAGACGCGCGGCGATGAACTCTTCGTCGCGCACGATTTCGCGAAAGAACGGCAGCGTTGTCTTGATTCCACCCACGGCATATTCGTCCAGGGCCCGACGCATTCGATCGATGGCCTCGGCGCGCGTGCGGCCCCACACCGCGAGTTTCGAAATCATTGGATCGTAATAAATCGAAACTTCGTCGCCTGCAACCACCCCGCTGTCGTCGCGAACCCCCGGGCCGTCGGGCACGCGCAGAAAAGTAATCCTGCCCGGCGACGGAAAGAAGTTGTGCTCCGGGTCTTCGGCATAGACGCGACATTCGATCGCATGACCCTGCCAGCGCACATCTTCCTGCTTGAAAGACAAGACCGAGCCGGCAGCGACGTTGATTTGTTCGCGTACTAGATCAAAGCCCGTGACCAGTTCAGTGACCGGATGCTCGACCTGCAGACGCGTGTTCATTTCCAGAAAGTAGAACTCGCGGCTGATATCAGAAAAAAGGAATTCGACGGTGCCCGCACCGACATAGCTCACTGCTCGGGCGATCCGAATCGCTGCTTCACCCATGCGTTCGCGCAGAGACGAATCGTTGATTGGCGAAGGACACTCTTCGATCACTTTCTGATGGCGGCGTTGAATCGAACATTCGCGCTCGCCGAGGTGCACGACGTTACCGTGGGTGTCGGCAAAGACTTGAATTTCGATGTGGCGTGGACGCTCGACCGCTTTTTCCAGGTAGATGGCATCGCTGCCAAACGCGGCCGCGGCTTCCGATTGCGCAGTCTCAAAAGCCGATTGGAGATCGTCTTCGCGCGCGACCAGTCGCATACCCTTGCCGCCGCCGCCGGCCGCGGCTTTCAACATCACTGGGTAGCCAAGGTGCCCAGCGGTGTCGCGTGCTTCCGAAAGACTCCTCAAAGGCTCGGTCGTGCCCGGCACGATTGGCACATCCGCAGCGATTGCGGCGCGACGCGCGCTGGTCTTTGAACCCATGACTTCCATCGCCTCAGGAGTTGGGCCAATGAAAGTCAGACCTGCAGCAGTTACCGCGCTAGCGAACTTCGCATTCTCGGCGAGAAATCCGTAGCCAGGGTGAATCGCCTCGGCGTTCGCTTTCTTGGCGGCGGCGATGATGGCGTCGATGTTCAGGTAACTCTGTGCGGATGACGGCGGGCCGATGCAATATGCCTCGTCGGACATGCGCACGTGCAGAGCATTCGCGTCAGCTTCGGAAAAAACCGCGACCGGCGCGATTCCCAGATCGCGGCAAGCGCGAATTACGCGCACGGCAATCTCTCCACGATTCGCGATTAGGATTTTCCTGAACATTGATCGGTACTTTGTACCAGCTCAAAGGACGAACTCAAACTACCACTGAATTCGCCGGCCGTCGCGGGTCGTAACGCAATTGGACCCTGGCGCCCGGAAGGTAGCTGTGCTTGCGGCCGAGCTGGTCGGCGTCCAGAGGCTGAAAGGATTGATAATCGACGCCGCCAATCGTGTAGTTATACGAGAGAGTCTCAACGCCATCGGCGTCCGCGTCAATTCCGAGCACCGTCGCATCGCCGATACGACCGTGCTGCAACAGCGCAGCGCGACGAGCCAGCTCAGGATCTTCTTTCTGGCGACGGAACCGCGATAACAGCGACATGAAGCTTATGGTCGGCTTGGGCGGGCTGGGGCGGACGACGCCGGAGGTAGTTCGGAAACTTTCATGATTAGGCCGTCGTGCATGATCAGGTCGTCATCAGTGCCAAGGATCTTGTCTTCACCAGGCAGATGCAAGTCGTAATTCGTGAACGAAATGCCGTTGCCAAGCACGGCATCTCCGGGGCTGGACGGAGAATTCCGGAACGCGCCGACGCGAATCGATCGGGGCTTGGTCTTGGTGGCCGAAGCCAGCACTGCGCTCGCCTTGTAAGCATTCAGGTCCAGATGGCTGAGCGCTGCGCCAATCGCTCCGTTTGGATCGGGCAGTTCTTTCAGGTCTGCCAGGGCTGACGGGAGCGTGCCGTGCAGGTCACGATAATCAAGCAACGCCAGTTGAATCGTATACCCTTCGGCATAGAACTCTGCATCGATCCCCATCTGGCGTTGGCGCAGGCGTTCAGGAATAGTGATCCCAATCAGCGTCGCGATCAGAACTGTCACTGCCGCCGATACAAAGAAACCTGTGCGCGCCAAACGCAATCCACCAAAACGATCGGAAGAGTTCTTGATGCTTCGGATCAAGAGTCTGCCGCTCCAGAGCGCCAGAATCGCCGCGGGCACCACTAACCATTTCACGCGCCAGGCCGCGACTTCACCGGCGGAAAAAATCGTAGGAAGCCTAAGTAAGGACGTCCAAAAACGAAGCGAGAAAGCTCTGTACTGAACTAACGTTGCGATGATCACACCCAGGAAGCCCGCGGACATGACCACTCCAGTCGCAGCCGCGCCCAACGCCCGGCCGTACGAACGCAACTCATGCTCGGCTTTTGCCAACGGCGGACCGACGGCGCGGGCGCCGCATGACGGGCAGCCAACGCAGAGATCACCTTCAAAATTCGAACCGCAAGAGGGGCAGATAATCAAGATTCAGTTACCTCGGAAAATCCGTAAACGCGCGGACTAAGTTAGAACTGAGACGGCCCGTTCGTCAAGAGTTTGTCGTCAATAAATCGCCTGGACAATCACAGACTCGCCGAAACTCAGCTGATTTTGTGCGCCAGCGTGGGTTCTCGGCCAATTTCCGGAGCAGTCGCGGCCTGAGCTTCCACTACATCGGTTTTGCTCTTATTAAGTTCGCGGCGCGTGTGATACATCCGATGCGCGAACGTCCAGAAAGAGCCGACCGCCAGCACCCACAACACCGCCGGCATGCGATTGGCAAAAAAATTGTGTGAGCCCGGTCGTGTCGACAGCGCGCCGATGATGAAAAGCACGACTCGCTCAGGCCGGCGCAAGAAACCAACGTCGCATTTCGGAATCAGACTCTCGGCGCGTGCACTGGCATAACTGACCATCACCGAACCCATCATGCCTGCGCCTACCAGAAAAACGTTGAGCGTCGAATGAAACTCAGTGTCCCGCGCATAGAAAACCATCAAGCCGACGAACACGACCATGTCCGACAGGCGGTCGAGCGATGAATCCAGGAATCCGCCATAGAGAGTCACTCGACCCGATAGACGCGCGACCTGTCCGTCGAGCATGTCGAACAAGTTGGCGACGATCAGAACGATGCCGGCCCAAAAAAACCTGCCATAGCCGAACAGCAAGCCCGAGCCGACGTTAATCGCGACCCCGGTAAACGTCAGAAGGTTCGGACTAATGTGCCCGCGCGCGAGCCAACGCACCATTGCATCAATGATGCGCTGGCCTGCTCGTCCTATGCTTGCTCCAAACATTCTCTAGGCTCGTCCTTCGTGTGTTCGTTAAGACCCGGCGATCATAGAAACCGCGGAATTCGCTGTCAAGAAGCTCTGCAAGTTCGAACCGTTTCACTTGGCCTGGTCATGAAGCGTCGTCAGCCGCCTAATCTCAAAGTGTCGCGAGCCGGAAGGAATCGTAACGACAACTTCGTCGCCGGCTTCTTTTCCCATCAGGCTGCGGCCGATCGGAGACACTGTCGAAATCAAGCCCTCCGCGGGATCACTCTCTTCCGGGGTGACCAGACGATAGGTGACTTCTTCATCGCGCTCAGCGTCGAAAAGCACTAACGTTGAGCCGTACGCAGCTTTGTCGCGCGGGATTCTGGAAAGATCGATCGACGCGACTTCGCTCATGCGCTGGCGCAGTTCGCGTATGCGCGCCTTCACCATAGTCTGCCGCTGCAGCGCGGTTTGGTATTCGGAATTCTCGCGCAGGTCGCCAAACTCAAGCGCGCGCTTAATCTCTTTCGGCAGATGAACGCGCAACTCGCTCTCCAACCCATCAAGCTCGGCCTGAAGTTTTTGTTTGATGTTGCTGGTTACGTCGCTGGACATGATTGACTGCCGACTGCTTACTGCCTACTGCCTTCTGAACTTCATGCTTTCCCTTTGTCGTTAAGAGCTTCCTCGACCGCCTGACGCATCAACTGCGGCGTCGAGTACGGACTAAAGCCCTGGAAGTGTTTCACGATGCGGCCGTCACGCGAGATAACAAAACTTTGGGGAATCACCGACTGTGCTTGAACGAGCTGCACCAGCGGCGCAGCCATCGTCCCATCGTCCCAGACAATTCTGTAATTGACGTTCTGTGCGCGAATGAAATTCTTTACGCGGGTGGGATCGTTTTGTTCGTTATAGGTCGTGGCCAGACCAATCACTACCAGGCCCCGCGACTTGTACTCTTCGCTCATCTTCACCAGCTCTGGCATCTCCAGCCGGCACGGTCCACACCACGTCGCCCAAATATTCACGATGAGCACCTTATCCGCAAAGTCCGAGAGCTTCAGTGATTGGCCGTCGATGGTTTGCAACTTCGTGTCGCGCAAATTCTGCGGCAGGCTGACGAAGGCGGCTGGTGGCGCATTAGTCACAGGTGGTGCGTTCGTCACCGGCGGTGCATTGGTCGACGGCGCTGTCGTCACCCGATTCGCTGGCGCGTTCGTCGGGGTGTCAGTTGAATTGCAACTCGATAGGCCGAGCGCGCTCAGCAAACCAACGGCCACCAGCGTCAGCGCCAGCCGCGGAGCCGTCCAGAAAATCTTCTTCATGCCTCCGTCTCCTGCGGGGCTGTTATTCGATAAAGCCACTCAGTTCTCTCTTTCCTGAATGATTTATTGCGGCGCGCCGGCCACTATGCGAAACGTCACTATGCGCGTCAGGTCATCGCCAATAATCGCATATTCACCCCCGATCAGCGAACCGCGCGGACGTAACTCCATAAACACTCGATCCCCATCGAGTTGGGCCAGGACGCGCACCAGGGGCTTGATGATTGCCGCGGAATCGATGGCAAAACCACTCATTCCCTTTTGCGCAATGGCTGTGACTCGCCTGGATCCGTGATGCGGTGTCAGCCAGACGAGAAACGGCGGGTGCGCCCCCGGTCGCTGATAAGTGAAAAGAAAGAGCCGCGCCGTCGTCAGAGTCGTCGCCGAGTGCTCGCCTTTCAATTCGATGTAGCTGACCTTCGTGCTCTTAGCCACTTGGTCTGAACGCAACGGAGTGAACCCCTGTTCAAACGGCAGCGGCACGAGTTTGTTTTCGTCGGCGAGCACGTAGATCAGACTGCGATCAGCGGGTGGCGCGGGCAGAAACTCCTGGGTAGAGTCAGTTCGCGCTACAAAAATGGCGAGGAATCCCAGAAGAGCGACCCCATGAATGCATCGCGTATTCTTTTGCATGCGGTCTGCGCGCTCTGAAAACACACTAAGCGGTTGCGTCCTACTTTGATAAGCGGTGTTCAGAGTACCGACTTTAGTCGGGTTTTTGTTCGGCGAGAAAAGACCCAACTAAAGTTGGTACTCTATACGCCGTCAAATCAGGTCGCCAAGATACGAAGCTCCCTTACTTGTGGTCAAGCGCGGCTCACAGTAGACTTTGGATCAGCTAATCAACGCTCGACTGCTCCCCTGCCCGTTGACGTATGATACCTCTGGAGTAGAAAAATGATGACCCAGCCTTCGATCCGTTCGCGCGTCGCGGTTTCCGTATTGGCGCTGGCCCTGTCCGGCTTCGCCGACCTGGCTGCTCACGCGCAGGACATCACCGGCGGCGCGAGCGTGTTTGTGGCAACCGCCGAAGCCGAGGCAAAACTAGGCAAAGGCATCTTTACTCCGGCCCCGAAACGAACCCACGCGCCAAAGGCGCTCGAAAAGAAAACCGTCGCGCGCTCTGTCCGCGCCGCGCATCCCCAGAGACAAACTACGACCACCGCCAGCACAACAACTACCGGCAGCACTCAGACTACGAGCAGCACGGGCGACGCTGGCTCTCGACCGCTCGAGTCAACCAGACCCCTCGGTGGGCCGGCGCGGCGTACTATGGGGGCCGAAGATTACAACAGACAGGGCGACGATTTTTTCGACGCGGGTCAATACGAAAAAGCCGCAGAGTCTTATCAGCAGGCCGTGCGCATGAAACCGGATTACGCCGAAGCGTATGTCAACCTCAGTGAAACATACTTCAATCTGGGCAGATACGACGAGGCCGTCACTGCCGGCAAGCAAGCGATTCAACTCAAATCCGATCTGGCTCCCGCTTACCACGCGCTGGGGAATGCATATCTGAAATTGGATCGATCTGCCGAGGCGATGGACGCGCTAAAGCAAGCGCTCAGTCTCGATCCGAATGATAACGAAGCGCGCAACTCGCTCAGTCTGGCTTACTACGATCAAGGCGTCGCCGCCTATAACGCGAACAAGTATGACGATGCGGTCGCCGCTTACCAGCAGGCCGTGACGCTCAGGCCGGATTACGCCGAAGCGCAGAATAATCTTGGCGATGCGTATCGCCAACTCAACAAGCCCAACGAGGCGGTCGAAGCTTACAAAGTTGCGGTTCGTTTGAGGCCCGGCTTAGTTGACGCTTACAGCAATCTCTCTTTGATCTATGACAAGCTCGGCAAGTACACGGAAGCCGCCGAAGCTTACAAGCAGGTTGTTCGTCTCAAACCTGACGACGCGGAAGCGAACAACAACATGGGTTATGCGCTCGGCAAGTCAAAGCGTTGGCCCGAAGCGATTGAAGCCTTCAAGCGCGCGATCCAACTGAAACCGGATTACGCCGAGGCTTACAGCAACCTCGGGTGGGGCTATAACAACATCGGCAACTTCAACGCGGCGCTTGAGCCGCTGGTGAAGGCGATTCAGTTAAAGCCGGAATTGCCCGAGGGTCATTTCAATATCGGCGTCACGTCTTTCCATTTACAAAAGAAGGAAGAGGCGCTGGCCGCCTTTCAGAAGACGATTGAATTGAAACCCGACTGGCCCGCGGCGCAGAACAATCTTGGCGTCGCCTATGGGAATCTCGGCAAGTGGAAGCAAGCGATCGCCGCGCATACCGAAGCAGTCAGACTGAAGCCGGACTATGGTGGCGCTTATTACAATCTGGGTGTTGACTATCTAATGGCTGGTGATAAGAAAGCAGCTGCCGCGCAGTACGAAAAGCTGCGAGCGTTGAATCCGAATAACGCGAATATTCTCTACACGATGATCTACAAAAAGCCGCCGCCGAAATAAGCTATAGACCTCACAGAATATCCTGCGCGCGCAGGGTGATGATTGTTCCGATCACGAAGAAGAAGAACATCACGAACAGCACCAGCGGATCCCAGGTCCAGTGGCCCCACGGATGGAGAAAGCCGATGTAGTTACTGAGATCCTCGGGAATTTTGTCGGCGCCGTGGATTTCGGGAGGCGGCTTGATCTTGGGAGCGTCAGGCTGATCGGCTTGCCTGCCGCTCTGTAAGTCTTTCACGTAATCCTTCATCTTGCGCTCGTATTCTTTCGAGTCGGCCTCGGCGTCCTTCTTATACTTGTCGACATCCTTGCGCGCGTCTTTGATGTGCTGGTCGTTAAGGTCTTCGTAGTGTTTGTAGAGTCCGCGCCCTTCGTTGTCGCCTTTGGGATCAGAGCCTTCTTCGTCCAATGTATCCAGCGTCGAAAATTGCTTGAGACCATCAAACGCCCACGTCGCCGGCATCAGTGTGCCAACTGCCTTTGACAGACCCTGCGGCACGCCAACCAGCCCGGAAAAGATAATTTGCGGGATGAGGATCAGCGGCACCAGACTGGTCGCCATTTCTGGCGTCTTCACAATCGCGGACACGAACAATCCCAAAGCGATGCCGACCATTGCGGTGATGAACATCACGGCAAACTGTGGGACGGCCCAGCCGGGCAAACTCATCAGACCCGTGTAGTGCATGAACTTTACGGTGGCGAATAGCAGCGCACACTGGAACGAAACAATCAACGCCAGCACAAAAACTTTCGATCCGACATAAGGCAGCAAGCGAAGATTCACCATACGTTCGCGCGTGTACACCGCGCGTTCGCGGATGATTTCGCGCGACGCCACCGAAGTGCCGAACCAAATTGAAACCAACCCCAGCATGAAGTAAGGAAAGTCGCGGGGCAGTTTCTCTCCCACCACCAGGTAGGTCAGAAACGCGATGATCGGCGCCTGGGCAAACAGGATCAGCAGATTGAACTTGTCGCGACTCAGCACTTCAAGATAGCGCCGGGTGAGCGTCCCCCATTGGCGCACGGCGTCCAAGATGCTCATGTGCCGCTTGGGTGGCGCGGCGGCGCGACCATCGCGCGGCAAACCGCTGAGCGGCTCGACTACGTTGCGACGATACTGATCAGTCGCCTGAAACTTCTGCTTCCAATCTTCGGCAACCTGTTCGCTGATCTGCTCGCGGCGTTGTTTGAAGGCCTGCTGCTGCGACTTCGCGGCATTAGCGGGCAGCGTGGCCATCGCCGCGATCTGCTGATCGATCGGGGCTTCGAGTTTGTCGTAAAGGTCTTTGAAGCTTTCGGCTTTGACGTGCGCCAGCGCTTCCTGCGGCGCGCCGTAAAAGACAAGTTTGCCGCGCATCAGCACCACGATCTTGTCAAAGAGCTTGACGTTTTCCATCGCGTGCGTCGTCAACACGACGGTGCGGCCGCTTTCCGCGATCTGGCGGAAGAGTTTCATGATCTTTTCTTCCGTCGCCGGATCCAAACCCGAAGTCGGCTCGTCCAGAAAGATCACCGAAGGCTTGGTAATCAGCTCGACGGCGATCGAAACGCGCTTGCGCTGTCCGCCAGAGAGCTGGCCGACGGGAACGTCACGCCGTTCAGACAGGCCCGTAACGTCCATCACTTCGTTCACGATCTGATCGATCTCTTTGCTCGAAACATCCCGCGACAGACGCAGACGCGCGACGTAGTAGAGCGTGCGATAGACGGTCAGTTCGCGATGGATGATGTCGTCCTGCGGGACATAGCCAATCGACTGCTTCAGCGAATCGAGATGCCGATAGAGATCAAGGTTATTGATGAGCACGTGACCGCTGCTCGCCGGCCGCATGCCGTTCATCGAATCCATCAAAGTCGATTTGCCCGCGCCCGAAGGCCCCAGCATGCCTACGAATTCGTTTGGCTGAATCGTGAGACCGACATCGTCGAGCAACTTGATCTTGCCGCCACCAGATCGATTCGCGACGACCTTGGCGATGTTGATGGCATCGATGCGCGTCTTTGAACGCGTGTCGTAAACCGCGACGCCCTGGTGCGCGTCGGCTTGCAAAACGAACGGGCCAATTTGGATTACGTCCGAAGGCTGCACCACGCGTTTGCCGCTGATGCGCTCGCCGTTGACGTACACACCATTCGTCGATCCCGCATCTTCGACCGCCACGCTGCCATTCGACGCTGTGAAGCGCGCGTGACGATTCGAAATCTGCAAGCCGTCGAGGCGAATGTCGTTGTCCGGAGCGCGGCCGATCGAAAGCTGCTGCTTACCTTCAAAGGAACGGCGCGCCAGCAATTGCGGTTGAGAACCGGCGGGCGCTTTCGTCGGCGGCATTGAGCCGCTGGAAGAACTGACGACAATCGTCTCGCGCTTGGCCATCGCCGCGATTTGGCCAAACGCCTGCGGAATGGACTGCGGCGTGGCCGGAGTCTGAACTCCCGCCCCGGACGGGCGTCCCGCCGGAGATGGATGCGAAGGATCAACTACGCGCACGATTGGCCCACCGACGCCGAGTTGAATTTGATCGCCACCGTAAAGGGTGACGGTGCCGGCGATGCGCTGACCGTTGACCAGCGTGCCGTTGAAGCTTTTTAGATCGGTGACTGCGAATTGCTCGCCGGCTTTGCGAATCTCGGCGTGGCGGCGCGAGACGACGGCGGCGTCAGCGTGAATTACAACTTCGCCTTCGGGATCGCGGCCCAGGCGCATGACTTCCTTATTCAAGTCAACGCGTTTTGCTTGCTCTGCGCCCGTGTCGACCAATTCAAGATAAGCGGGCGCTGATTTCGGCGAAGGCGGAGCTTTTGGTGGTGGCGTTTGTGCAACTGGTGTCGGTCTCGCAGGCGGCGCCGCGTCTTTGGATTCGCGCACAGTTTCCATGTGGCCAAGCTCAGCCGGTTGAGGCCCAGCGTGTGAGGTGGCGGTTTGTTCAATGCTGACGACGCGCAAGATTGGTCCGCCGGTGCCGAGCTGCACCGTAGCCCCGACGCGCACTTCGACGGGCACTATAATCTTCTGTCCGTTAACGAATGTGCCAAAGCGCGAGTTGCTATCGGCGACCAGACAGCGCCCTTCGCCCAGACGGAACTCGGCGTGCTTGCGCGAGACCATCGGCCACTGCTCCGCGGTGAAGAAGTAGTGGCACTCGGCCGGGTCGCGGCCGACGCGCACCACTTCACTGGTGAACGTACGTTCGCCGACCAGCTTGCCGCTGCGATCCTCTGCGAGAACGATCTTCATGAGATTGAGTGTGCGGACTTCGCTATTTCTTCCCGAAGCGAAACGACTCCAGAATCATCGGCAGCTCGCCTTTCACGCCCACATCGTCGATCGATCTTAGCTCTGGTGCTAAGGAGGTCGTGATCAGTACCAGCGTGACGCCGTTCTTTCCCCCGTCGGTCGGGGCCAGAAAGATGACCCGGCCCCAAATTTTCAGATCACCCTTGGCGCTGTTGCGCGACATGCTCTCAAAGCGAAACTCGTAGCCGTCGTACACGCCGGCCTTTGTCTCGCCTTCCGATACCTTTCGATACTCAGGAAAGTTCTTTGCGTACTGGGCGCTGAGGTTCCCGGCCAGATTAGGAAACAAGGCTTTGTCGTCCGTCGCGGAGCCTGATGACGAATACCAACCGACCGCAAAATTCTCCTGGGTGAAATCAGGTGGCAGGCGTCGCTCAACCTTGGCAAAGAGAGTCGCGCCCGGCACGCCCGCCTTCGGATCTTTTTCCCATCTTTCGGGATAGTAGAAATTGAAGTCGACGTAATGGTCGGCGAGTTTGCCGTCCAGGTTCTTGTTCGAATTCACAAACTGAGCCGCATCGGCCGGCGGCGAGTATGGCGGCGGCTCATTCTGCGGAGTCGCGCTGGGCGTTTCGGTGTTGGTCGGAGTGGTGCTTACCCTCGGAGTTGGCTCAGTCGTGGTTCGCGGTGTTGGCGATTCGGTTGGGCCCACGGCAACTCGCTGCGCGAGCCTCGGCCTGACCACGAAAATGTAGGCCGCGCCCAACACACCCACGCCTAGCACCAAAAGCACTGCCAGAATTCCCAGGATCAAAAACACTTTCGATTTCTTTTTCGGCGCCGCGGTCAGAGGCTGAGCCTGCTGAACCTGAGCTGGGGCGGGAACCTGCGGAGCTGGCGGCGGTGGCAACGGCGCCGACGTCGCGATTGGCGGAGGAGCAGATTGCGGCGGTGGTTGCGTCGGCTGAGTTGGCGGCAGCGAACGCAGCGTTCCGGAATCCGGCGATGCAAAGGGTGCGGTCGTCTCTGGTGGCGGCGGCGCAACTGGCGTCAAGTCTTGCGTAATCCGAGCGCGCGGTTCGGACGTCTGGGTGGGCGGAGCTTGTCCAATCGTCGTCTTATAAGGGTCGAACTTGCCGACCTCGGACGCTAACTCGCGCGAAATTGCCCTGGTCGGCGCATCCAATTGCGAAGAGTCGATGCGGATCGTATCCGCTTGTGGCGATTCCACGACCACCAGAATTCCGCCGTCGTGCGTGCAGAACTTCTGCGTGTCAGTCGTATAAGTGCGATTACATTTGGGACATCGTTTCATCGGGGTTCTCTCTCGATTGCCTGGCCGACAAGCTTTAACTTGTCGAGTTCTGGCGACAAGCCGAAGTTTGTCGAACTTCTAACTCTATTGCGGAACCTTGGCGCGCGCCGCGGCTGCTTTTTGCTGCACGTCAGCGTTGTTCGGATCAAGCTGCAAAGCTCTATCGTAAGCGCGCACGGCGTCGCGAGGGCGGCCGGATTTTATGAAACCATCGCCAACTCCACCAAAGCCAAATGCCCCACCAAGCTGTCTGCGATCCGCATCGGCAGCTAATGTCGCCGCGCGCTCGTAGGTTCTGAATGCGTCATCGTAACGTTCCAACCCGAGATAAGCTCGACCGAGCAAGTATTGCACCTGAAAACTCTTGGGGTTTACTTCGGCCGCGCGTTTGAAAGCATCTTCGGCTTCTGCGTATCGCTTATTCACCGTCATCACGCGGCCCAACAAAAACAGCGCGCCGGGATTCCTTGGGTCTAAGTCGAGCGCCCGGCGCAGGACTGGTTCAGAATCGGTCCAGCGCTGTTCGGCTTGCATCGCATCGGCGATCAAGACGAGCGTCGGGGCATCCCTGGCCTGCTCGATCGCGGAATTGTAGAGTGGATCGGCTTCGCTAAAGCGATTCAGGTGGCGCAGTACGCGCGCCAAGTGGACTCGGGCCACCACGAAGTTCGGATCAAGCTCAGTAGCTCGACGAAACGCTGCTTCAGTGTCGGCGGTAAACATGCCGCGCGCCACCATCGCCACGCCCAGCCGATCGAACGCGACCGCGTTAGTTGGCTGTAAGCTAGTGGCGCGATGTGCAAAGTCCTGTGCGTCGGCAAATCTTTTTGCGTTCACGGCGCCAGTGCTAGGTTGGACCAGAACAAAGCTCAGCGCGATGAGCGCTTCGACGTTTGCCGGACTCGCGTTGACGGCATCGCGATAAGCTTTCTCGGCTTCGTCCCAGCGCTGCTGATCGGCAAAAACATTTCCCAGCCCGTACGACCCGCGCGCGTCGCGCGGCTTTAACTTGATCGCGCTTCGGTAAGCTGTTTCGGCCGCAGCATATTTTCGCGCGTCGCGGGCATCGTTGCCGTCCGACAGGGCGTCTTCAAACTTGGCTTCTATCTCCGCGGGATTCGGTCGCGTCGGTCGGGTCGGCCGCGCCACTGGGTGGGTAGGACTCGTATTGCGTTTCGACTCCGGATTTTTCGGACGAAAGATGCCGGCTCCGACGCCAGCCTCGCCGCCGGTTTCCTGCGCCCGCACCACGCCGGCGCAAATCACGATCGAAATCAGTATGAGGACGCTCTTAGCTCTGTGCCCCTTGCTCTTTGCACTTATCTGCCTGGCCGATCCAAACATCTGTTTCCTCCGTCTTTGCCGATAGAATGGCGCGCTCCAAGGCTGGCCCTTGAGCGCTTGAATTTAGTTGACGGTAAATCCGGGGTGACCGTCATGCTGGCAACTGATTGTGAGGAATTCCAGCGGTCAAAAGCAAGTCTTTACAGGGGCACAGGCTGGACCGGCGCAGTGGGCGAGATTCAAGAGCCAGACTTAACCAGACGAAACCCGAGCACCTGATTCCGGTAATTCGGCGCAAACCAGGTCCGCAGGGTGCCGCTCACTGGCAGCTCGCTCTTGGTTGAACTCGCGTAGCAACCTCCGCGAATTATGACCCAATCCTTGTGCTGAGGCGGAAGCTGTCCCGGGTTGCCCTTGTAAAGCGACGCCTTCGACGAAGTCCATTCCCAAACGTTGCCAATCAGATCCTGTATGCCCCAGCGATTTATTCCCTGCGAATACGTGCCGACCGACTGCGTCGCCCCGACGCCCGATTCCTGCGTAGCCGCGCGACCTGCTTGCCAGGTGTTCCCCCACGGATAGAGATTATCTTTGTCGCCGTTGCGGGCGGCGTATTCCCACTCGTCCTCGGTCGGCAAACGATAAGTCACGCCGTCGCGTTTCGATCGCCACTCGGCAAAAGCGACTGCGTCTTCGTAGGAAACATTCGAGACCGGCAAAAGCTCCTGACCAACGGGAGGTTTGATTCCGCCCCAATGCTCTGGCGGCGTGTGATTACTCTCGCGCACAAATTGCCCGTACTCCTTGTTGGTTACTTCCGTCTTGTCCATCGAAAAGTTTCCAACAATAGCCGCGTGCGCCGGCCCTTCAGTCGGCGGTCCGTCGTTTCTTCCCATCTGAAACGTGCCGCCAGGGATGTCGATCAAGTCCGGCTTGACCGGCGCGTCTGGTCCATTCGGATCTTTCGGCTTAACGGGTCCCGCCGTTGGTGTCCTCGATCGAATCAGCAGAAAGCCGCCCACTCCGCCGCCGATTACCAACACCGCGAGCACAACCAGGATGAGCGGCAGCATGGATTTTTTCTTGGCGGGAATAAGGCTGACATCCATGTGCGGAAACGCCTGGCTCGAAGTTCCGGGAAAGCTGCTATTACCAACCGTCGCCGCTCCGCCGGCTTGCACGTGCGTTGCTTCAGGATCGATTGTTCCAGTCGCCTTGGGCGACATCGTTGATGCCAGTTGCGTCAGCTTGTCTTCGAGTACCTTCGTCTGTTTGGCGACCAATTCTTCCAGGTGCCGGCGCTCTTCATCGCGTCCGGTGTCGTCGGATTTTCGCTTTTGTTCTTCCTCGTCAACCAAACGGCGGCGGGCTTCCGCTTCGCGCGCCAGCTCCTCTTGGGCGGCGCGAATCTTCTTGTCGTCCTCCAGCAGCGACTGACTGCTGATGGTTCCGGCCAATGGATCAAAAGCCGTCTGATTACCCTTGACGCCAAACGTGGACTGCCCGGGCGAAGCCGGATTGACGATCGTCTTTGAAGGATCGATTACGGCCGAATCGCCAGTGCGTTTCAACTCCGCGCTGGCCGACTTCATGGCCTCGCCCAACTCGCGCGCGAATTCATCCGCCGACGGCGTGCGATACTTCGGGTCCTTCTCGAGCGCATGACGCACGACTGCTTCGATCTGCGGCGGCACTTCGACGCCCTTTGAAGCGAACGTGGGCACGTCGGCGGTGATGTGCTTTTTCATGATCGATGGGATCGAGCTGCCTTTGAACGGCACCTCGCCCGCGAGCATTTGATAAAACATCACGCCGAGACTGTAGACGTCGGCGCGCGCGTCTGGCGGTTCGTCACCCCACTGCTCAGGCGCCATATAAAAAGGCGAGCCCATCAAGCCCGTCGTTTGCGCCGCGATGAACGAGCCGAGCAGTTCGCCCGACTTGATCTTCGCCAATCCAAAGTCGAGGATCTTCGCGCCTTCGCTGATCGGCACGCCTTCCTGAATCATCACGTTCAGCGGCTTGAGGTCGCGATGCACGATCTTCTGCCGGTGCGCGGCGGCGATGCCGGCGCAAATCGGTTGCATCAACTCAAAAGCGCGCGTCGGCGACATCGCGCCTTCTTCGCCCATGAGGTCTTGCAACGACTTGCCTTGCACGAACTCCATCACCAGAAATGGCATCGTGCCGCGCACGACCCCGAAATCCGAGACGGCAATAATGTTTTGATGTCGAATCGCGGCCGCGGCCATCGCTTCCTGGCGAAAGCGAGTTACCAGATTTGGATCGTTGCCGACTAAATCCGGAAGAATGATCTTCACGGCATGCTGAGTCTTCAGAAAGATGTGCCGCGCCTTAAAGACGACCCCCATCCCGCCCTGGCCCAGACGCTTCTCGAGCTGAAAGCGGCCGTCGAGAATCGGCTCGCCCAGAATTGACGGCGTCGTCTCAACGCCGTCATTGGGACAATGATTGACGTCGTCAGCGAAACAGTTGCGACAAGTTGGGCACTCTTTCATTCGTTGGTTGCGGCTACTGCGTAAACCCCGCGGGGGCTAAGACGTTAGCGTATTGGATTTTAGCGGTTGCGCGACGGTCAGGGCAAGAAGCATTGGAAGCCCTTTTGATTGCGCTCAGCCTCTAAGTCTATAAATCTCGCGACGGTGGCCGATGAGATGAACTATGATCATCCGTTCCTGTCGCAGTATTTCATAAGCAATTCGGTAATCGCCCTCGCGCAGTTTGTAGAGCCCGCGCAATTGCCCCTTCAGGGGTTCAGGATTGATATTATCGAGATTCTCCGCTAGCCAGTGCAGACGATTAATTACGCGTTTCGCGATGATCGCGTCGAGACGTTCTAGTCCTCGACTCGCAGGTTTTAGGAGCCGAACAGTGTACATTCTTCAGGCGAGACCCAGGCGCTCCGCGACGCCAACCAAGTCTTCGCCTCGCTCCCCATTTCTTACGTCATCCTGTTGGCGGAGAAGTTGGTCTTTGACGTCAGCTCTAATATCCAACCCGCTATCGGGGTCGCCGAGCGCCTCTTTAAGCTTTTCTTCAACGACCGCGCCAATGATCTCCTTCAGTTCATCCGTGCTCAGTTGACCCACATTAGCAGCCATATTCACCTCCAAACCAACTCAACCTATTTTACCACTACATTCACCAATCGCTGCGGCACGACGATCACCTTCAAGACTTCGTGACCATCGATGAAGCTCTGCACTTTCCCGTCGGCGAGCGCCAGCGCGCGCAGGTCAGCCTCCGCAATGTCCGGCGCGACGATGACCTTTGAACGGAGTTTGCCGTTAACCTGCACCGGAATCTCCAGTTCATCCTTCTTCGCCAGCTCGGCATCGGCGACGGGCCACTTCGCAGACTTCAACAGTCCATCCGCGTGGCCGAGTCCTTCCCACATTTCTTCCGCCACATGCGGAGAGAACGGCGCGAGCATTACGATGAGCGCCTCGATTGCTTCGCGCGCAGCAAACGCTTCTGTGGCAGATGCTGCGGCCGACTCCACGCCGAATTCGCCGAGCGCATTCGACAGCTCCATCAGCGCCGAGACGTTCGTATTCAAGTCGAGCTTTTCGAAATCATCGGTCACGCGCGCGATCGTCTGGTGTGTCTTGCGTCGCAGAGCGCGCGCCGCCTGGGTGCGCAGGCTTCCAGCCTGCTCTTCGCCCGAGGCAGCAGGCCGGAGGCCTGCGTACCTATGAACCTGCACCCAAACCCTTCGCAGAAATCGAACCGCGCCTTCGATGCCGCTTTCCGACCAACGCAATTCATTTTCAACCGGCGCGGCGAACAGCACGAACAAACGCGTCGCGTCTGCGCCATAGGCTTCGATCATCTCGTCCGGATCGACGCCGTTGCCCAAACTCTTGGACATGGCTTTCCATTCGTTTGTGCCTTCGACCAGATTCGTCACCATGCCCTGCGTCAACAGACGCTTGATCGGTTCGTTGAATTTCACCAGGCCGAGGTCGCGCATCACCTTGGTCCAGAAGCGCGTGTAGATCAAATGCATCACCGCGTGCGAGTCGCCGCCGATGTACTGATCGACCGGAGTCCATTTTGCGGCAATCGCCGGATCAAAAGCCGCGGTGTCGTTGTGCGGATCGCAATAGCGGAAGAAGTACCAGGACGAATCGACGAACGTATCCATCGTGTCCGTCTCGCGCGTTGCC
>ORJL010209908.1_pt1 | contig 57408 bp, 66 predicted proteins | sample 1779941 | NCBI WGS metagenome assembly ORJL01 (sample SAMEA104232317, study PRJEB22302) | groundwater metagenome | biome: forest; feature: aquifer; material: groundwater | place: USA | collected 2011-08-07 | depth 5.8 m | reverse complement strand
CGGACGGCTTTTCCAAGGAACAACTCGGACGCATGCGGCAGGTATTGCAGGAAGCCGGCGCCCAGCAAATTCTCTTAGTCTCCCACGAACGGGAACTGGAGGCCTTGTGCGACCATGTCTTTTTGGTCGAAAAGCACCACGGCGAATCCGTCGTGAAAGAACTTTAAAGTCAACGCAGTAAGCAAACCCATGTTTGAACTGTTGGGCATGTATGGGCCGCATGTTGGGATGCAGCCTTCCCTTCACTTGTGGCGAAAACTGGCTGAGGCCCACCGGCAAGGGAAAAAAGTCTTGTTTCTCGGGATTGAATCCGCCAGCACGCACCGAAGTCGGGAACAGGAATTGCAAGAAACATACCGGCAAGACCGAGCCCACATGCAGCGGCAGTTACGAATCGGCGACGTGCGGCCACACCAAATCAAAATCGGGCCGGACGCGCTTGTAAAATTCGGTGAAACGCTAGGGCCTCTTCCAGAGGACCCGGAAGAGCAACACGGCTTGTTTACCCACGTGGTGGCCGGATTGCATGATCTGCCCCTGCACGTAGTCGAATACACCGATAAAAAGAGAGTCAAAAAAACGCGGCGGTTATTTCGGGCGTATAACGCGGCTGAAAGTCGATTGTTTGATCTGCTGCAACGACGCGCCTCCGTGGAAGACCTCTTGCGCCAGGGACGGCGGTATTACTTGGACGCAACCAACATGAACGCGTCAAGGCACGAACAGGTATCGAAAAACCTGCAGCGGCTGCTTCAAAAGCCAGAATACAAAAACGGGGGGACGGTCGTCCTTCAGTTCGGTGCATACCACATCGGATTGGAAAAATATCTGGAAAAAGAGATGAAAAGCAAAGGCGTGGACGTCAAAGCGTTGAAGCCAGAACGACACGGCGTGATACCCACACTTTGGGAGGATTTAATCGAGGAACGAATGGCCACGCCACACTTCAAGCCATCGGAAGAACAAATCGCCAGAGGGCTGCTGCACTTCTTGATTCGGAGCGCAAACCCGGACAACCCGTCCCTTGTTGCCCGATGCGAAGGCGTCATCCGGAAAATGCCGCTGGATAAAATCAAGGAAGCGCTCAACCACATGGTCGAACAGGACGCGCCCGCGTTTACAGCGCTTCTATTCCCAAGCCGAAAACCGAGAGGATAGGTTTTAGCATGCCAACGATCCCGACGCATATAACGGCCGAAGGGCGTTTCACACATAGACCAACGTCTTGCACGCATGCGCTCTATCCAGATTGATTGAAAAAAAGTGGATGCGGAAAGACGTCAAGAAACATTTGCAAGCCGGTCAAACGGCCATAAGCGAAAGGGTGGAAATATACCGCGATTGAGCTAAGGGGTAGTGGACGTCACGGCTTGCCCAAGAGGGCTTTACGCATGGACGTCAGGTCCGCCGGCGTGGACGGGTTAAGCTCGGGCGTGGAGTCGGTACCCCCAAACAGGTTGTGGACGAATCCAGGAATACCGGGTTGGGCTGCGTGCAGAGAGAAAAGCGTCAAACGGGCCCTTTCCGCACCCGCGTCGGTCATATCGATTTGTTTCATCCGGTTTTTGTCTTCGCAGCGACGGTGATATGCGGCGACTTCTGCGCGGACCGCGGCCAAGACATCCGGGTGCGCATTCAACTCGAACGACAACGCGAGCGCCGGATGGGAAGGTACCGATACGTCCAAGAGGGCCGAATGCCTGACGCCTTCGGGCGGATGGGCCAGCAGTCGTCGGATGCGTTGCAGCGTGGGAATCGGCATTACCCGATTGGTCCCTGCCAGGATAAAAACCCATCCGGGGGGTCTTGCCAATCGATCGCAATGACGACGGCCGGTTATTAGTATCCAAACGGCGTACAACGTGGACATGGATTCCATGGCCCAACGCATGCGCCTCCTTGATGCCAACCTCGCGTGGTTCGGCTACTCGGTTCTGGAAGCCATGGAAAAAGCCGGCGCGGGAGCCGCTGGCCATATCCACGCCGTCCTCAAAAAACGCGGCTTGAACAAAGCCAGAATCGCCGTCTTCTGCGGCTCGGGCAACAAAGGCGGCGATGGCTTCGTGGCGGCGCGGCACTTGGCCAAAAGAGGTCACCGCGTGAGCGTGTTTCTGGCGGCAAAGCCCAGAACCAAGGAAGCCACGGAAAACCTGCGCCGATTGAAAAAAATCAAAGGCATCAAAGTCAAAAACACGGAAGTCAAGAAACGCCATGCCGTCGGCGGCCGCGCTTTTCCGAAAGAAAAGTTCGACGTTTTCGTGGATGCCTTGCTGGGCACCGGATTACAAGGTCCTTTGCGTGCGCCTTACGACGTTCTGGTCGATTGGCTCAACGCGCAACCCGGATTGAAGGTGGCCATCGACGTGCCCACGGGATGGGGCGGACCGCTTTATTTCCGCGACGACATAACCGTATCCATGCACATGGCCAAAAAGAGCGGAGCCGTGGTGGTGGACGTCGGCATTCCCAAGCAATTGGAACACGTCGTCGGACCCAGCCAAGTCAAGGCACTTGCCTTCAACGCGGGAAAACGCAAAGGGCAAAACGGCGTCTTGACCGTGGTCGGCGGCAGCAGGAAGTACCACGGCGCGCCGCTGTACGCCATCGAAGCGGCCGCGCCGTTTGTCGACCTCGTCTATTTTCACTCACCGGAAAAGAACAACATCTGGATTGCCAAGCAACTCAAGACCAAGAGCCGCGCATTCATCACGTTGAAAGGCCGAAGCGAGCTTCTGGCCGCCATTGCTAAGAGCGACGTCGTGCTCATCGGCAACGGCCTGGAAGAAACGGCAACCAACAAGGCGTTGGTCAATGGCTTGCTGCGCCGCTTTGCCAACAAGGTGTTCGTCCTGGACGCCGGGGGCATGATGCTGGCGGACAAGCGCCTATATTTCAACCGCGTCATCCTGACACCGCACGCCGGAGAATTCAGGCGGTGTTTTGGCATGGACGCCAATGCGGAGAACGCCCGCAAGATGGCAAAAAAATACGGATGCATCCTGTTGCTCAAAGGACCCGTCGACGTCATTACGGATGGGCAGACCGTGATGCAGAACGTCACGGGCAACGTCGGCATGACGCGGGGCGGCACCGGCGACGTCTTGGCTGGGTTAATCGCGGCTTTGGCCACGCAAAACGACGCGTTTTTGTCGGCGCAGGCCGGCGCCTTTCTGAACGGCTTGGCGGGCGACATCGTGGCCAGGAAACGACGTGCGTTCAGCGCCGACGACGTGGCGCGCGCGTTGCCCGACGCGTTGGAAACGGCGCTGCGGGTTTGAACCGGGGGTCAAATCGTAAGATGGAAAGCATGCGGGGCACGATGACTGGACGCGTTAAAGCCATCGGTGCACATTGTATTTTAACACGCCAAAACCCAATGAGGACGGTATGGCCAACGAATCTTCCGCGATGAGCATTGCCGCCGTCCCGCTGGACGCATTGATGTTCGCCTTGATGCTCATCGTGCTGGCCGTCGTCGTGTGGTACTTTTTCAAGAACCTGCTGGTCAACACCGTGTTCGGCGTCATCGCCTTGCTGCTGATTAATTTGTTGGCCGACGCGGCGGCGTATCCGGCCATCAAGATCAACATCACCATCGTCACCGTCATCATATCGGCTTTGTTGGGCCTGGCCGGCGTAGGCTTGCTCATACTGCTTAAATTGTTGGGCGTCGTCATTCAGTAAAATGGAACGACCATTCAGACAAGTGCTGCAAGACGTCCTGACGGACCGAATGAAACAGCGCATTGCCCAGCGGTACAACCTCAAGCCCGGCCAAGACCCCGTTGCCGCGTTCGAGCACGTGGTAAGCCAACTGCAAGCAAACCACGGAGTCCAGCCCACGGCCGAAGACGCCCAACAAGTCCGAAACAACATGGCAAAGTTGGCCGGGTTGCAGCTGCTCCGGCGCGACTATCCGTAAGGTTTTCTGGTATGTCGATTGAATCCGTCCGAAGAGGCGCTCGCTACTTGATCCAGCCCGTGGCCCGCATATTCCGCGTCGTGTTCAATCGCGACCCCAGCCCCGACGAACGCCGGCAGCACGCCTTCAACGCATGGAAATGGCGCATGGGATTGGGTAAAAAAATGACGGCCGAATCGCGACTTTCCAACGTCCATCCGGGCCGGATCGCCGCAAAGCCCGTACCTCAAGAAAAAACCGACGCACAACCGCGACCCAACGGAATCTACCCCAGACGGGCCAAAGCCGCGTTGGCCGCCAAAGCCACCGAAATCCGCGACCGCAAAGAATGAAAGTGCCTTCAGCTCAACACGGCTTTGCCGACGATTTCTTTCTGACCCGTGCGGCCGCTTTTGGCGTAGGCCAACAACTTCACGTTTTTTCCCGCCAAGTAGTCGCGCTTGAGTTGTGACAGCAAGTTCAAATCGGTTCCGGCCTTGGCACCGAGGAACGCGACGGCGGCGGCGTCGAACAGGACGCCACGGAAACGGCCGGACGCGTCGGACAGTTCAAGCGACGCGTACGTCAGCGAAGAAAAGTCTTCCGAGCCGCAGACGCACACCGCCTTTTTCTCCGGGCTCTTGGAACCGCAGGAGCGGCACTTATGCACGCGCTGCGCGTCCACCACCTTGTCCACGCGGACGTCGACGACGGCATCCGAACCGTCCAGGTCCGCCAGCGACTTGCACGGCGTTTCGGCCACTGCACCCAAGCCATGGTCCACCGGGGCTGGGCAGAGGCGGCCGGACCACGAGACGGACAATTCGCCATTTTTCAATACCGCGCCTTCGAGTTTCACCGCATCGCCCACGGATAGTTTTTGGGCGGCGTGCGCGTTCTCGTCCCAACACGCGGCCCACAGGTCCGCCGTTCCGTCCGACAGCTTGATTTTCGAGAGGTATCCCGTTTTTCCCTGGCGTTGGAATTCCTTGAGCGGCTGTTTTTCCGCAAGACGCGCTACCACGTCGGCTTCGGTGCCTTCGCTCAGTTCGTCCAGGCGGCGTTGCGGGACGGATGCGGTCGGCAACGCGGCATCGGCATCCGTTGCGCTCACCACGCGCAGTTCGGACGAAAGGCGGCAATGCAGTTCCAACGGTTGCAGGACCTTGACGGACACGTCCTTGAGCAGCAAAACGTCGTTGCGGCAAAGGGTGGAGGCGAAGTCCACGTCGGAATTCCACAGCACCACGTCAGCAGACAAAGAGGAATCGGCAACGCGGATCTTGCAGAGGCGGCCGGAACGCTCGGCCGTGGCAAAACGCTTGGGGGCAAAAACGGCCAACACCCGGACGCGGGCGGACAACAATTGACCGGGTTGAGCGGATTGCAACGGCGCATAGGCCACGTCGTCGGGGGGTTGGATGAATCCGGCTTCGTGCGCTAAAACACGCAAGGCGGCCTCTTCCGTCAACAACCCGGCGAATTGGTCCTGTTTTTGGCGGACGGCGTCGTCCAACGCGTCGGGGGAAAAGCGTTCCAAAAGGCGTTCTTTAAGCATTATTAAGTCCCGAAAAACCATGTAGTATGAAAGGCGGTTAGAGGCCAATAGGAGCATCCCGCCATAAAAACGTGAAGGTCAAGACAACCGGAAAATCACGTGCCGACTCAAAAAACGATAACGAAGAAGGCGCATCTCAACCAACGGCCGCAACGGCTGGAAGCCAGGTGTTCACCATGGGTCCGACGGAAAAATACTACCACGAAAAGCTCAAGGACAACGGCGCGCTGTTTTTCGCGCTAATCGACCCGGATAAGTTGTCAATGGAAAAAGGCGCCCAAGCAGCTTACCACGCCCAGGAAGCCGGCGCCGATGCCATCTTGGTCGGCGGCTCCATCGGCGCGCAAGGCCGGATCCTCGACGACACCGTCAAGATGATGCAGGACAAAGTCGAGTTGCCCATCGTGTTATACCCCGGTTCACCCGCCGGGTTGACCGAGTACGCCGACGCCGTGTACTTCATGCAGATGCTCAACTCACGGGACGTCTACTGGCTGGCTGGCGCCCAGATTCAATCGGCCACCGTGGTGCAGCGCATGAAACTGGAGCCCATTCCCACCACCTACTTGGTACTTTCGCCGGGCAAGGCGGTAGGTTGGATGGGCAACGCCAATTTGATTCCCCAGGAACGCGGCGACTTGGCGTACGCCTGCGCGTTGGCCGCGAAATACATGGGCTCGCGCGTGGTCATCACCGATTCGGGTTCGGGCGCGCCCACCATCCCCGAAGCGCCGTTCTTTGCAGCGGTGAAGAAAGCCTGCGGCCCCGACGTATTGTATTTCTACGGCGGCGGCGTCAAGACGCCGGACATGGCCGCCCACGTCATCCGCTCGGGTGCCGACGGCGTGCAGATCGGCAACGCTTTCGAGGAATCCGACCCGCAGAAGATGAAGAAGATGGTCGACGCCGTCAAGAAGGAAGGCAAGAAAAAGATTTGAGGCGGCCGGATGTCCATTCCACGAGAGGAACGCAACGCTATACCAACCCATGCATTAGTCAAGACTGCCGCAGGGAATTCGTTCGTCCCAATGGACGGGCACGTGTGGGTCCAAGTGGGAAGCCAAGTCTTGAAAAAAAGCGTCAGGGATCTTCAACCGGGAGATGACGTTTTTGAAAAAGCCCCCAGCATCGACATCAGTTTAGCAGACATCAAACAAGCGCTTCTGGAAAAAGATGAAACATACCGTACCGCGCATTTGTTACTTCATGTTCCTTCCGAGGAAGGGCGAGAGGTACCGAAGCTACAGGCATTCCTGGCGGACGTAGCCAAAGTCTCGATTGGCGACCTTGCGAATCCCAAAACTCGAAAAGCGGCCGTTTTGGCCATTAAAAATCGACTTGAAAGCTTGACGAAGAAATTTGAAAAACGCAAGAGCACGAATACGTTAAGCGTTTTACGTTCAGAATCGGCCATCCAGGACTGGCTTTCAGGCAAAACCGTTCTGCCAGAAGATATGCTGACACTCAAGGCACTGCGAAAACTCGACAGAATAAGCTTTGACCGCATGTTTGGCGTCCCATCCAAGATTTCCGTTCCAAAAGGAGGACAAATCCAAGACTACCCCTTGGTTTGGGCCCATCAACATTGGACCGCCACCCATCAAGTGTTGCGCCGCTGGGTCAGCGGGTTTTCCGATAAAGCATTGTCCTCCGACAGTCAAACCATCCACATACCGGTTGGTAAATTGGAAGGGCAACGGGCCAATTCCCGCTCATTTGAAAAAGAAAGAGACATCGTGTTCGACCAATGCATTAAACCGACGTACACCCCCGTGACATTTGAACACGGTTTCATTCGGGTAAAAGAAGTCACGTGGCATACAAAAGAATCGGAAAGTGGTTCAACGGCCAACAAAGGAGCCCATCTGGGCCGTGGCATCGCACTGGCCGATAAAACAGACATATTCGGATTGAAACCGGAATTGACCGAAACGAATTTCCGGGATTTGGCACGGCAAGAAACGGCCGCAAATTATCTGATCGGAAAAATCCTAGAGCGTTTGTCAATCGAAACGACAAACGGAAATGTGACGGGCAAGGGACACCTGGTTTGCCGCATGCTGACCCGGCAAAAAGAAAGTCTTCCCTCGCCGGATGAAACGGTGAAATTCACCGGTGAAGTCCACGAGCTATCAGACACTATTACAATGAATCGAAAACAAGTCGAGGGACTGTTTAATCAAATTCATCACAAAAGCCAGTCGGGAGAATTGGATGGCGAGAATGGACTCACGCCCGGAACCTTCTCTCGTTTATTGACTTGGTTCCGGCAAACCCACCACGCCGCATATCCGGTCGCTAAGGCTTTGTCCGAATTCAAACAGTCCATTTACCTGTTTTTCCAAAGGTATAGTATAATGGGTCGTGACGAGCGGAGGAACGAAAAAAAAAGAATCGAGAACTTGGTCCGGAATGTGAGAAAATATGGAGTGGAACCAGGCGGGGTGCCCACCCCTCAAGACTTGACGGAACATATTCAAGTTGAACAAAAAATTAAGTACAGGCAACAAAGCATGGGCGTTGACTTTTGGAAGTCGGAAGCTCCGTTGTCACGAGAAGAACTTGAAAAAATGCTGCGTTCGCACGTAGACGAAAAAGACATACCAAAACTTATTGAACTAGTTGGAAGTGGAAAATTAGTCGAGTAAACCAAACCAGTTTTCCAATTCGTTTTGCAATTCGGCATGGCGGGCGATCACGCGGAGCCGCTTTGCATGGTGCGCTTCAAACACGTAATCAATTACCGAATGCAGGTCGCCAACTTAAGGTCGCTACCACCGTGATTATGGGCAATCTCGACCGCATCAAGCGCGGCCCGGACGCTTAAAGAAAGGCACTGTCACCGGCCATCTCGTCCAAAGTCGTATATCCCTCAAGGTGCTTAATAATCCCGAAATCCATAAGTAAGAATAACGGATTTATGGAGGAGAGGCACATGCACGTGGAAACCGCAAAAATGTCATCCAAAGGCCAGTTGGTTATTCCGCTGTCCGCACGACAAGAAATCGGGGTGGAGGAAGGCACGCTGTTTGCCGTTGTGGCCTTTGGGGACACGATTCTGCTGAAGAAGATGGAGAAGCCCAGCGGCGAGCAGCTGTGGAAAGACCTGGACCGAATCGCCCAAGAAGGTCGAAAACGCCTCGAGGCCAAAGGCTTCACAGAGAAGGACATTCCAGGCATCGTGGAGCGAAGGCGCAGAAAAAGGTGAAACGCGTGCGGGTCGTACTGGATACCAACGTCCTCATTTCAGCGACCCAGTGGCCCGACAGCGTGGCACAAAAGGTGCTCCAAAGGATCTACAACGAAAAGGCAGAGGTATTCACGTCGGCCGAAATCTTGGAAGAATACACGGAAGTGCTGATACGCGATTTTGATTATCAAGAAGAGCAATTGGGAGCCATCATGAGCCGCGTGCTGGCGTTGGTTCAGATTGTGGAAATCAAGAGTTCGGTCCAGATTGTTTTGGAAGACCCGGATGACGACAAAGTCATCAACTGTGCACTGGATTGCAACGCTGAAGCTATTTTGACCTACGATCGGCATTTGTTGAAGCTCGGGCAATTTGAAAAAATACGGATCGTGCCGCCGGAAGCGTTTATGCAGGAGGGATGAAGATGAAGACAAAAACATGGGAAAGAACCTTCAGCATCCGGGACAAATCGTTGGCCGTTCGGATTCCAAAGGAATTGGCTAAAGCGCTGCACCTGAAACCCAAAGACAAAGCCAAAATCATCGCGGAAAAGGACGGTTTTCGCATCGTGCCGATTCCGGGTTGAAACCGACTGAAAAGACCAATCTACTTAGGCTTACGTATACCTTTCGCCTTCCGCTAACGCCGCCATTACATGCGAAAATGCGTACAAGGCGTAGTCGAGGGAAATCCACCCAAAGGCAACCATGACCCCCAGAGCCAACAGGACGGGAAGCAGCAACAGCAGCATGAGCAGACCATAGGTTTCGGCAGAGACTTGATAGCGTGAGCGAATCCAGCCTTCTTCGGCGGCCTGCACGAAACCAATCCAGTCCAGAAACGGCGCCAGCACCATTATCGCCCAATGCGCGGCAACGACCAAAAGCAAAAAGACGCCGACTTCCACAAAATCGAACACGGCGCGACCCGTCAACACGAGCGTGAAAACGAAGTAAAGCGGCACCATGAGCAGCGATGAGGCGACCAGGGGCTGGTGCTTGGGCTCGCGCATCACGTCCCAGCTGCCCAGCAGGCGGACGGAAACCAATGCAATCGTCACGGCGCCCAAACCCGCAACAAGCAGCCAACCCAACAGCGCCAAGTTGGAGGAAACGCCCTGGCTCAAAAGCTCGACCAAAACGAGCACCAGCAAAGCCGCTAGGCCAACCCAGCGCTTCGGGGAATTTAACAACGTTTCCGTGAGGCATTCCGGCTCCAAGACGTCGGCAAGCGTGTGCCAATGCATGCTAGAACGCGGCCAGGAACGCACCTGATCGATGCCCAGCCAGCGGCCCACCAGGATGGCGTATGCCCACAACGGCACGCCCAGCAGCAGGACAAACGGCAGGAGAAGAACGAGCAAGAACGGCACTGAGACCAGGACGGCGGCGAGTATGCCGAAGAAAAATCCGATCAGCAGCGTGAGGGCGGCACCGGTAAAGATTACGTCCAGCAGAAACAGCACGAATACAGCAGCGCAAAAACGCGGGTGGGCCTTCCCGAAGGCCAGCAGGCCGGCCAGTAGGGTTTTGAAGGAAAAGCGGATGCCGCTACGACGCATGAAGCAGCATACGCAATGGCGCTTAATAACGTCCGCCGCATTATGCACTCGTGGCCGAATTCTTTTCATCCGCGTTGCTGGCGTTGGCATTGGGCGGGCTCATTGGTTTGGAGCGGGAGCGTTCGGGCCATCCGTTGATGGGTGTTCGCAGCTTCGCGTTGTGCGCGCTGTTCGGATTCTTGGCCACTGTACTTCCGGCGTCGGAGTGGACCATCCTGGTGGCCTTAAGCGGCGTGTTGGTGCTTTCGGCGGTCGTATACCATTTCAAGAGCGAGCGCCGCGGCTTGGGCCATGGCTTGACGTCCGTCATCATGCTGCCCTTGACTTTTTTGTTCGGCGTGCTGGTTGGTTTGGACCTGCGCCTGGAAGCGGCAGCCGCGGCCATTGCCGTCACGTTCATCCTGCTGGAAAAAAGCTACCTGCACCATGTCGCCAAGATGGTGACGAAAGAAGAGCTGACCGATTTGCTGGTCTTTGCCATCATCGCGTTTCTCGCCTATCCGTTCCTCCCCACGGAACCATTGGTCGTATGGGGCATTCCATTGAGCGTGCAATACGCCTGGAAAGTCGTCACGCTCATGGCTGGCATCAGCTTCACGTCCCACGTATTGATCAAGTACACCAAGAACCGCGGGGCGGAGGCCGCCGCCTTCTTAGGTTCCATGGTCAGTTCGTTGGCAACGGTGGCGGTGTTCCTCCGCAAGATCAAGGACGAAAAGCACCTGTTGGCCGTCAACCACCTGGCAAGCATCGGCACCATCGTTGGAAGCTTGTTGCTGCTGGCCGTCGTTTCGCAGCCGTTGTTCGAAAAAGCCTTGCTGCCGCTTAGCATCATGGGCGCCGTCTTCTTGGCCGCTTACTTGCGCTTCGGACCTCGCCTGCACAACCACGACGCGCCGTTGGAGTCGCACGCCTTTTCGCTGGCGTTCATCGCCAAATTCACCGTCGTCTTCTTGGCCGTGGGGCTTTTGTTCAACCTGCCGCATTCGGAGCAGACCTTGTTGTTGTCCAGCCTCGCCGGCGGCTTTCTGTCCTCTACGTCGGTCATCGCAAGCGTAGGCTACTTGCACGCGTCGGGCCAAGTCTCTGCAAGCTCGGCCGTGAGCGCCGCCGTCCTCAGCGTCATCGCGTCAACCGTCGCCAAGAGCTTACTGACGACGCTGCGATACCCGCGCGACATCCATCTTTGGATGCCCGCGGTGTTGGCCGCGGCCGCTGGGGCCGCGGGCTTGGCCGCGTTCTTCGCGCTGTCGTAAGCGATGGAAAAAAAAGGTACACCGATTGCGATACAACCGGCAGGAAAAAAAGAAGGCCGAAACTCGTTTGCCGCCCCGCGCTGCAACGGCACCGCCCTTTTTGGTTTCCAACCAACGGCGTTTCTTCCCTGCGTCTGGTTTTCAACGCCAGCGTAAGCCACAGTTTTTAGGGTTTGAAAGTCTGAAATACAAGTTATATGAAGACCATCGATGCCGGACACGGCGGCGGACAAGTGCTGCGCTCGGCATTAAGCCTGGCGGCGCTCACCGGACAGGCCGTCCACATCCAAAACATCCGCCAAAGCCGGCCCAAGCCCGGCCTGCAGACGCAGCACCGCACGTGCGTGGACGCTTTGACGGCCATCACGCGCGGCACAAGCCGGCATAACGACATTGGCTCGGACCACGTCGTATTCACTCCCGGAGCCGTGCAAAGCGGCATGTACGAATTCGACATCGGAACGGCGGGATCCTGTTCATTGTTGCTGCAATGCGTCCTGCCACCTTTGCTGTTCACCTCAAATCCCAGTTCGATCCGCATCATCGGCGGAACCGACGTCCCGTTCGCGCCGCCGGCGGCGTTCCTGGAACACGTCTTCGTTCCGGCATTGGCCAGAATGGGCGCGGCCATTTCCATAACCGTCAAGCGGCATGGCTTTTATCCCGCCGGCGGCGGCGTTCTGGAAGCGTTCATCCAACCCGTGGAAACGCTGAGACCCCTGACGTGGGAAGAACGCGGAAAAGCCGGGCCCGTAAGTGCGACGATTTTGCACGCGCAGTTGCCGGCTCACGTGGCCGAGCGGGAAAAAGCCGTCTTCCAAGACGCCGGGATCGCGTCCGTGGACGTGCGGACGGTCGACGCCCGGAATCCGGGCAACGCCGTATTCGTGAAGGCCGACTACGCGGCCGGCCGCATGGGGTTCGACGCGTTGGGAAAAATCGGAAAATCGGCCGAACGCATCGCCCAGGACGCCGTAGACGCGTGGCAATCATTCAAGAAATCCGGCGACGCCATCGAGCCGCACCTGTTGGACCAGCTGTTGTTGTACGCCGCCGTTGCCGACGGTCAAAGCCGCTTCGGCGTCCGCCGCTTAAGCGACCACGCCGTCAGCAACCTGCGCGTGCTGCACGAGATGCTGGGCACGCACCACACGTTCGACGGCAAGATACTGGCCATACATGGACGAAAACCAGTGGTCGACCGAGGCTAAAGAACCGGTGTTTTGTAAAATCCACGCCGCTTAAACTGCTCCCAATGAAAACATAACCCAAACGTTTTGTTTTAATATGTCCAAGGGCCTAAAGCCATACGAGGTGGGCAAAGCTATGACCGAGTTGACGATTGTGGCCAAGGACCGCGTCGGTCTGCTGGCGGACGTTTCCGATGCATTGGGAAAGGAAGGCATCAACATTGAATTCGTCTCGGTCGAGACCACGGCCAACACGGCTATCGTTCACCTCAAGGTCGGCAACTCGCCGGCGGCCAAGAAATGCCTCACCGCCGCGGGCTTCCGTGTCGTCGACAAGCACAACCTCCTGTTACGCTTGAAAGACCGGCCCGGCGAACTGGCGAAAGTCAGCCGCAAACTGGCCGACGCCGGCATCAACATCAAGAACGTCTACATCCTGGACGCGGCCAAGAGCGAAAAAATCATGGCTATGGACACGTCGGATAATACGAAGGCCAAGACGGTTTTGAAATCCTACTTGTAGGCACCGTATCGGCAGATGGATTCGGCCATGACCAGTTTGCCTTACCACACATTGTATGAAAAAGGGCTGAAGCAGCCATTGCCGGTCCGTGAAGGCCACGTCCTCATCGTTCATACGATGGACGTCAGACCAGGGACGGACAAATCAGAAATCGTCCGAAGCATCGCGTTCGACGCGCGTGCACTGGAAGGAAAGACGGTCCGAATCGGATACTACGCCCATAAAACATCCAAGAGTCCCCGGATCAACCTGGCGGATTTCGAGCGGATGGGAAAACAGGATGGGGAAAGCCACGAACTGCGTTTGAAGCTGGGACGCAACAGCACAGAGCTGGGCGTGGAAAAAACGTCGTCAAGGCCCATGAGCATCACCCAGTTTTCAGAGCATTTCGGCCTCCGCGCGCTGAAGACGGAACCGTACGAATTGGGGGCGCGCCGTTTGGAGTCAAGAGAACGAATCACCGTCAACGGGCTGACGGAAAACACTAAGCACGTATTCGAATGGGTGGATGCACAAGACTACCATGCGGACGCGGCCCTTGCCGAATTGTTGCGACCGGAGAACGGACCCAAACAATTCTGAATGAGTCTATCCGGCAACCAGGGCCCACACCACGTCGCCCAACGCCACGCTCAATAACAGGCCGGCCAACAAGTAGGGTCCGAAGCGTGGCAGATGCCGGTAAATCGGCACGGTTTTTCTTTTCCTGGCGGCCATGAATTTCTTCAGTTTTCTCAACGCCGGTACCGTCAAGACGCGCTCCAAACCGAACGTCTCGACGTCTTCTTCCGGCAGTTTTTCCAACGCCAAGACGTCCTCGTCCAAAATCTCGGAATAGCGTTGCGGCGCGATGACGGCGTAATCCACCACGTCCTGCCGGTAGACCAAATAGAAGACCGCCGGGATGCCCAACAGCACCAAAAAGCCTTTACCCAACGCGTTGAACGGAAGCAACGCGCCGGCGGCCAAGACCACCACAAAACCGGCCAGGAATGGCGCCATCTTCTTGCCGGGAAAGCGGCGCTGCCGGGACAATAATACGGCATACCAGGCCGCCGAACCCACGGACGCCAGTAACGACGCCGCCAAAAAAACGCTTAACACGAAGGGCCAAAAGACCGGCACGTGGACGAACGGCGACGCGGGCAACCACAACGCAAGGCCTGCCAACAACAGCACGTCGCCGCCGCCGAATTGGCCAGCGCGGTACGAAAAATAACCGACGATGCCGATGAGCGCCGCGGCCAGTACGGGAGGCCACAACAAGTCAAACGGAAAAAAGACGAAGTCCCAAACCAAACCGCTCGCCAAAAATGCGTACAACAGGCGTTCATCCATGAACGAGGTCTGTTGGTCCTGCCAGGCCAAGGCCGCGGTTACCAGGACGGCGACGATTACCCGGATTCCGGCATCAAACGCAAAGGCATCCAGCAACATAGGGAAAAGGCACGGCAACGAAAGGAGTTGGAAAAATCACGCCTCGGACGCTTTAATGCATTTGTGTGAAGGCGCCGTAAGCGGTGTCAGCCGCCGAAGTCGAAATAGTCGTTGTCCACCGACCACACGAGGAACAATAATCCCAGCAGCAAGGCGCCGAGCCAGTTGAAGTAGCCGAAGTAGCCCAACGCGATCATGCCGATGCCGGCAATCAAGAAGTGGGGCTTGACGCGGCCATAGCCCGGACGCGGGTCGATCGGGTCGCCGGGGTGGATCTTGGGCTTGGACGGGCCGTGGGAAGGGGCGGACATGGGAAAAGGGGAATCAAAGCCTTAGACGCGTCCGCAGTTGAAAAAGGCGACGGAACGCCACCGGTGCAGAAAAACAAAACGCCCCAACGGCACGGAAGCAGCCGGGCGGCATTTCAGGAGCCGAGTTTGCCGCCGAACTGCTTGCTCAACTTGCTTAGCAACCCTTTGTTCTTCTTGACGTCCTTGATCATCTTCTGCGTCTTCTCGAACTGTTGCACCAGTTCGCGCACGTCCGATTCCTTCATTCCGGAGCCCTTGGCGACGCGCGCCTGACGGGTCGATTCTTTCATCAACGCCGGGTCGGTCCGTTCCGCCGGCGTCATGCTCAGCACGGCGGATTCGAACGACTTGAGTTTTTTCTCGCTCTGTCCGATGACGTCTTCCGGCAGGTCGTGCGCGCCCATCATCTGCATGACGGACTTCAAGGGACCCATCTTCTTGACGGCCTTGAGTTGCGACAAAAACGTCTGGTAGTCCAGTTTGCCTTCGTCCCAGGCCTTTTCCAGGTTCTCCTCTTCCGACACCCGTTTGGCCGTTTCCAGCAATTCTTCCAAATCCGGAAAACCCAGCAACGACGCCGCGAACTTCTTGGGGTCGAACGCTTTGAAGTCCTGCAGTTTTTCGCCCGAACCCAAGAAAGCGATGCGCGAGCCGGATTCCACGACGGACGAAAGCGCGCCGCCGCCTTTTCCTGAGCCGTCCATCTTGGTGATGATGACGCCGGTGAGGCCCACGGCGTCGTGGAACTGCTTGGCCTGCTTGCCGGCCACCTGGCCGGCGTCGGCGGACACGACCAAGAACGATGATTGCGCTTCGAAAACGGAGGCCACGTCTTTGAGTTCACGGGCTAATTCCTCGTCAAACGCGCTGCGACCGGCCGAGTCCAGAATCACGACATCGTACTTGTCGGACAGCATGCGGGCCTCGCGGGCAATGGCAGGCGCGTCGTTGGATTCCAGCGTGAAGAACGCCACGTGCGCGCTTTCCGACAACTGCTTCAACTGCGTGCGGGCCGCCGGACGGTGCACGTCCGCGCCCACGAGCACGACTTTGAGGCCTTTGGATGCGTAGAAGCGCGCCAGTTTGGCCGCCGTCGTGGTCTTCCCGACGCCGAAGAGGCCCAACAACAAGATGCGTTGTTTATGCAAGGACGGCTCAAAAGCGGTGCCCATGAATCCTTCGAGTTCCTCATAGACGACTTTCACCACGTGCTCGCGCAACGCCTGGCCAGGCAACGGTTTTTCGTTCAAGGCGCGTTCCTTGATTTTCTTGGTCCATTGCAGCACGAAGCGGACGTTGACGTCGTTGGCGATCAGGACGCGTTGGAGGTCCTTAATCAGCTCGGCTACCGCGTCTTCGTCCACGTAGCGGCCCGACAGCTTGGCCAACGCCTGACGCAGCCCTTTTCCCAAATCCATGAAGCAACAAGGTGCCGAAACGGCATTAAAAACGCATGGCCATCGATGCCGTCTGCCTCTGGACGCCCCCACCGACGCGGGGCCGATGGTTAGAATAATAACAAAATAGTTAGTTTCACAACATATTTATGGGTGGCCGCACAGCACATTGGAGGGAAAACAGGGGGGAAACGGACCGTGTGGAGTTTGCCATCCAGAACGGAGAAAATCAGCACGAGCGTCGACGGGGTGGAATTGAGTGCACCGGCCTCGATGTCCGTGCAGGAATTAAAGCAATTGCGCTGGGCGCAGGTGCCGTTCCGCGGCAACCCCAACGCGTTGGACGCGTGGCTGGACCGCACCTTGGAATCCATGGGCTATACGAGCCGGTCGTACCGGATGGAGGCCAAACCAACGGATTTCGGCGACGCCGTGTACGATTTGCGCGTACAATCAAGCGGCATCAAGACGTTGCGGCTGCAAGGCGGCATCACCCGCCACAAGAAAAAGACGTTCCTGTGGATCACGGCCGTCGGCGCGTTTTTGCTGCTCATCGGCATCCAAGCCGCATGGCTCGGCGCGTTGCTCATCGCAGCCGGCGGCGCCTTGTGGTATTTGACGCCCACGGCCACGCACCACTGGTACAAGCCCGCGGCCGTGACAGCCTGGATCCAAGGCGAAGGAACGGCGTACAAAGGCACCAAGTCCCGCAAGTTGGCAAGCATAGCCGCGGCAAAGGAAGAACACGTGCTGCAGACGACGTACGTGGACAGCGAAATCAACCTGACAATCGGAGTGGATGCGACTTGCAAGGACACGTCGTTGGACCGATACTTGTTGCGGCAAGACGACGCGTCGGACAACGTCGCAGGCCTCCTGAAAGCCATGGTCCAGGGACGCCGGGAAATCACCATCGGCAGCCGCGAGAAATACGCCCAACTGCTGCCGGACGAGGCGGCACTGGAAAAATACGCGGCCGACGAATTGAAGGAACTGCGAACCAAACTCGCCAAGGCGTCCGGGTGAATCAGCCGGTCTTCTTGTAGTATTCGGAGAGGAACGTGGCGAACTGCTCGTGATCGGCCAGGCCTTGCTCCAACAGGTAGTCAATCATCTTCTTGCGTGACTGGATCTCATCCATGATGTCTTTCGGTTTCTTGCCGGTGCCGTTGGCCAGTTTCTCGATGGTGCCGGCCGGGTTCGGCGAACGCTCGATCGAGTCGTTTTCCGAGTTCCAAGTGAACACTTCGTTGATGGCCGGGCCGTTCTCGCCAGGAAATACTTCCGTCACCTGCACCACGCGTCGCACCAGCCCGCGGCGGCGGTCGTAGAAACGCTGCTGCACCACGATCAAGTCGGCCAAGGGCAGAAGCGAGCGGGGCACGTTCATGGGATTGTTCTCCAGGCGCGTGATGGCGTCGCGTGCGTTGTTGGAGTGGAACGTGCCGGACGCGCCACGCAGGCCCGTGTTCATGGCCGTGAAAAGCGTCTCGGCTTCCGACGAGCGGATTTCGCCAAGAATGAGTCGGTCGGGCCGCATGCGCAACGAATTCGTGAGCAACTCCTGGGCTGTCGAGTGGTTGCCCGAAATCAAGGGCACCCAGTTCTCACGACCCAACAAGTTCAACTCGGGCGTGTCCTCGATCGAGATGATCCGCTCGTTGGGCGGAATGAGGCTGCATAAGGCGTTGAGCGTCGTGGTCTTGCCCGCGGCCGCGCTGCCCACGATCAGCACGTTCAATGGGTACAGTCGCAACCCTTCGAAGGCGACCCACAGAAAAGCGGCGACTTCGGACGACAGCGTGTTTTCCTTGATGAGCCCCAGCAGGGAAAAAGGCCGCTGGTGGAAGAGCCGGACCGTCACGGCGGGAAACGGCGCGGCCGGGGGCTTGATGATGTTGGCGCGAGAGCCGTCCACGAGACGTACGTCGTCGTAGACGTTCTTCGAGCCGAACTGGGACAGCAGCCCTTCGAGGCTCTTCTCATCGAACTGCAGGTTGGTCTTGCACACGCCTTCCTTGCGGCTGTACACCAGCACCGGCTCGTCCAGCCCGTTGATGAATATTTCCTCCAACTCTTCGTCCTCGAACAGCGGCTGGATGACCTGGTAGCCGTAGAACCGTTTCAGCACGGCCTGGGCGATGGCCGCCGGGTTCTTGCACCCGTCCAGCATCATGGTCAGCGCCGAAACAAGCGCTTCGGACTTCTTCTTTTGCAGCGGCAGTCCGAATTCCAGGACGTCCAACGAACCCATGAATTCCTGCCAGTCCGAAGCCTTGAACCGGTGCGTTTGGCAGAACGCCTGCAACAGCAAGCGCCGCTCCATGAGGGCCACGACGTCGTTGTACACCGCCACGTCGTTGGGCGCCAACGCTTCGGGCTGCACGTCGTACTTGGAAAAGGGGAACGCCTTGGTGATCTTGGCCGGCATGACAGAAGCAAGAAACGTGGACTTAAGAACATTGCCAGGCGCCGCTAAAAGACGCCGTTTTAATACGCGGTTGCGGTAAACGTTTTCGGACCCTTCCATGGATGCTGCCGCCGCATTGGAGAAAATCGCGCAACGCGTCGCGCAATCCGTCTCGCCCACGTCAGCACAGGCCGAAGCCGAGAAACGATTCGCACAACGGCTCATGTCCAAGCTGTCCAAAGCCTTGCCCGGCGCGCGCCTGCATTTGGTCGGCTCGACCGCACGCGACACCGGCCTGCAAGGCGATAAGGACATCGACGTGTTCGCCGCGTTCGACCGCCACTTGGCTGAAGAACTCATCGTGAAAAAAACCGTAGCCGCGTGCCAAAAATCGTTCAAAACTAAATGGGAGATGCATTACGCGGAACATCCCTACCTTCAAGCGACCATCGAGGGTTACAGCGTGGAAGTCATTCCCTGCTACAAGACCGAAGCCGGACAGAAAATCCAGTCCGCCGTGGACCGCACGCCGTTGCACATGGCCTTTTTGCAAGACCAGCTGACCGCGGCCCAACGGCAGGACGTGCGCGCGCTCAAGCGCTTGTTGAAGACGCAGGGCCTCTACGGCGCCGAACTGCGGGTGCGCGGCTTTTCCGGCCTCTTGTGCGAATACCTCATCCTCAACTACCGGAGCTTCTCCGGACTGATGGACGCCGCCCGGCAATGGAAGCCCCCGGTCCGCATCGATTTCACCCAACCGCCTTCGGAGGCGGCGTTTGACACGCCGTTGGTCTTGATTGATGCAGTCGACCCGCAGCGCAACGTCGCCGCCGTCGTCTCCTCGACCCAGCTGCACCGTTTCATCGCGCTTTCCCAAGCCTTATGGCAAAAACAGGACAAAACGCTGTTTTTCCCGCAAAAAGAAAAACCGGCCACCGCTTCCCGACTCCAGAAAATCCTGGCACGACGCGCAACCGCATGGACCGTCCTGCAGATGAAAAAGCCCGACGTGGTCGAAGACATCCTCTGGCCCCAACTGGAACGATCGGCGGCCAACGTCAAGAAGCAGTTGGAACTCAAGGAATTCCACGTACTGAACAGCCACGCCTTCGAAGACGACCAACACACGTACATGTTCATCGAATTGTCGCACGCCATGTTGCCGGCGGTACGCCGCAGCAAGGGACCGTCCGCCATCCACCAAGCCGCTGTCAAACAATTCGCCACCGGCAAAAAGGCTTGGAAAGGGCCTTACGTTGACGGCGACCGGGCGTGGGTGGAAGAAGCGCGGCCCGACACGAACGCCTGGAAAGTCCTAAAGGGCATGCAGAAAAAACCGGAACGCTTCGGCATTGCATCCCACCTCCAGAAGCCCTTCAAAGCCGCCAAACCCATCGCGAAGACTCACGGGTTATCCAACGAAGCCTGTGCGCGCTTAGCCGAGTTTCTTACCCGAAAAGAAGCATGGCTTTAAGTTTAATTGCCCGCAACCAAGAATAGCCGTCTTAAAATGAAACCCCGAAAGACGGCCGAGATGAAAACGCCGATGCGCATTCCACTGACCACCGAACGAAAAGCAATCCTAAAGAAACTGCAACCGCTTCCGGAAAGCGAGTATGCGATCCCGGACAACCGGATGGAAACGTTTGCGGCAGGACACGATACCGCCCACCTCCACGTGCTGGCCGCCGGCGGCCTCATCGGCTGGACCCAATCGGAAAAATCGGCGCGAGAAAATGTGGAAAAAGCGAAAGAAAGGCTGCCGGAAGAATTCCGCTGGCAAATCCACACACTGATCGCGGCAGCCCTTCTAAAAGATCACAAAGCCGTGGCGAAACTCGCAGAGAAGATCAAGCCCAATGCGCCGGACGAGAACACGGTCGCGGCTTTGAAAGTGGTAAGAAAAGAACCCCAAAAATTCGTCCAAGCCGTAGAAGCCATGCGACACGTGGACCCGAGGACCGCAGTGTTCGGAACGCCGTCGGCATCAACTCCAATAAGGGAAACCGGCGCACCCAGACCCACGAGGCGCCGCGGGAACCGAACCTAAACCCTTAAACCGCCTTGTAGACAGCAAGTAAACCGATGATCATCCGCGACGCCATCCACGGCGGCATCGAAGTCAACGCCTTAGAAGAACAAAATCTGGACCACCCGTTGGTCCAGCGGTTGCGCCACGTCCGCCAGCTTTCTTTGGTGCACTTAATCTACCCGTCTGCATTGCACACGCGTTTTGAGCATAGCTTGGGCTCCATGCACTTGTCCGGAAAACTCGCCCGCAGCCTCGGCCTTCCCGACGACCAAGTTCAACTCGTCCGCCTGGCGGGGTTGCTGCACGACGTGGGTCACGGCGCGTTCTCACACAGTTCCGACCGTCTCCTGATTGAAAAAACGGGACGCACGCACGAAATGCGCGGCATGGAGTTGGTAAGAAAATCGTCGTTGCGGGATGTCCTGCACCAAAATGGCATCCACGTGTCCGACTTGGAGAAAATCTTCGAGGGCAACGGGGCCGGCGCCTTGATTTCCGGCGAATTGGGCTGCGACCGCATGGACTATCTGCTGCGCGACGCCTACTTCACCGGCGTATCCTATTCCTTGCTGGACCACCAACGGCTCTTGGAAACCATGACCCTGCACCAAGGCCAGCTGGTCGTGCAGGAAAAAGGCGCCGTCGCCGCGGAAAGTCTCCTGGTCAGCCGGCACCTCATGTTCAACGCCGTCTACCTGCACCCCACGGTCCGCATCTGCGAAGCGATGGTCGAAAAAATGCTGGACACCGCGCTGCAAGACGGCCAAATCACGCTGGACGGCATCGCGCAAGGAACGGACGACGCCGTCCTCTCCGACTTGGCGGAAAAAAACAACGGCCTCGCCGAGCGGCTGCTCAAACGACAGCTCTTCAAGAAAGCCTTCGTCAAGCCCGCGGACACCGTGACAGAAATCGAAAAGAAGAAACAGGAAAAGGCCATCGCCGACGCGCTGGAAGACGCCGGTTTGGAGCAAGACCATTATGTCATCTGCAATCCGCCGGAACGCAAAACCCACGAAGGCATCCACGTCCTTGCCAAAGACGGCCGCATCCTGCCGTTGGAAAAAATCTCGAACCTCGTCTCGGCCCTCAACGCGCCATCCAGCCGTGACACCCTGATGGTCGCCTGCCAACCCGGCATGGAAGAAAAAGTCAGGCAAGCCGTGCAAAACGCGGCGGTTTCCACGCCAGCGTAAAGCGCAAAGGCAGTACGCTTTTATCCACCAGGAATCCCAAGACGACCATGACACGCTCCATCCTTACTTCCGCCTTATTCTTCGCCATCTTGCTTCTGGGCTGCATGCAGGCTCCCGCGCCGGGCCCCGTCGCGCCTGTGGCCAACGGCACGGTGGTGACCGCGGCGTCAACCGGGTTTTCGGCTCAACTGGCCGAAGCGGCGCATCTTTTTGAGAAACCCGGATTCCTGCGCTATTCCGTGGCCATCACGTTTCCTTCCAATTTGACGGACGAACAGCAGGCCATCTCCGAATTCATGCAAAGCCTCCTCCAAGGACAGGAATCCACCTTGGCGTGGGACAATAGCACGTTCAGGCTTGACACGCAAATCGGTTTATTGGGCGAAACCCTGAACCAAACCACGTACCTCTCGGCCAATGCGTCGGCGTGGTGTCTTGACGCCGAATGCGACGCTGCGGCGGTGACCGACACGAACGAACGGCTTGACGTCGCCCGCGACGCGTTGAAAAGCCCGTACAACTTCCTCAAACTTCCCAAAAACGTGGATGTGGAAAAGGCGTGGATCGTGACGCCAAGCGCGTCCTCAAACCAAGCCGGTCGAAAATGCGATGGCTTTGAGTTGGCCCTGAACCAAACCTACATGAACCAAACCCTGTACTCCGTGCCCGCCGGCGAGTTGAACGACGTACGCACCGTCAAGCAAGCCGTGTTGCTCAAAGGCATTACCGAACCCATGCGCGTCTGCCTGGATCAAGAAAAAGGATTCGTGGCTTTAGCGAAAGTCGAAGTGGACTTGTCCGTCGCGGAGAACGACAACGAAGCGCTGCGCGGATTGGTTATGATCATGACGCAGCAAGTAGACGAATTCCGCGATGCCCCAACGCCTGAAGAACTGCAAATCCCGCAGACCCAAGAAAAGATGCAACCCGAGCGTGCGCAAAGCGTCAGCATCCTGCCGTTGGGTTCGACGTTCACCGGATCCGACGGCACGCAGTACGGATACGTCGGCAAGCAGAACGGTTCGTTCGTCATCAACATCTCCAACGTGAACGACGCCAGCTGCGCCCCCGAAGCATTGAAACTACCAGAGTGGACGACGTTTGCATGCAACGGCACGGCCCACCTCTTCCTCATTTATGAGGAAGAATCGGACGAGTTCCAGCTGGCCGTCACGGAACACGTCTTTACCATCCGCGAATACGATGCCGCGTTGGGAATTATCCACTTGCTACCGCCGGACAACCCGGTGCCGCTGAGCGATTTGCCGCTCATCCTCATGTATGAAGGAACGACGGCCGAAGGCGAAAGCATCCTCATCGGCCCGTGGGAAGGACCCTGTCCCACCAAACGGCTCATGCTGGGTGAAAAAACCGGCGCGTATGCCTGCGATGGACAAGAATACGCCATCAAAGCGGATGGAAAGGAAGAAGACGACTTGCGCGTGCAAGTGCTCCGCAAGTAAAAGAAAAAAATGGAAATGCATTCAGCCGATGAGGCCGACTTCTTCGACTTGAACGTTGGAGACGCCCGGCAAGGCCTGCACTTCCGTCTCAAAATCGCGGCCGGAGCCGTCTTCCGTGACGAAGCTGGCTTGGATGACTTTTGCGCCGAAGACGTAGTCGATGACTTTGGCCGTATTGCACTCGTTGACGGCTTTGACACGCGCGCACAGCTCGTCCGGATTGACGCCTTCATCCGGGAATACTTTCATCACAACCATTACCTTGCCCATCAAAATCACTCCACAACCATCCATGCGCGATTTTTACACGCCGATATGTTTTTTGAGCATCGAGCTTTTGAACTTGTACGTCTCGAAACCGATGCCGCGCACCACGCGCGTCGTCAAGCCGTTCTTTTCCAAAAACACGCCCAACGCCGCTTCGTCGATCTTCTGGTCGTAACCCAGCAACAACACGTCGGGGCGCAACTCCTTGACTACGGCGAACCAGTCGCCCGGATTGCCGAGGCGCGCCAAATCGACATAGCGGACGGAGGCGACCATCTCGAGGCGCTCAATCTCGCTGAACAACGGCTTTTGCCCTTTGGTCTTTTCCGCACTGGCATCGCGCGAAACGACCACGACCAGTTCGTCGCCCAGTTCCTTGGCTTGGCGGAACAAGTCCAAGTGGCCCGGGTGCAGAAAGTCGAACGTCCCGGCCACCATCACCCTAACCATTGGATATACCCATCAAGAACGCAAAACACCGATTCGCGCACAAATTCCTTTCTTTGGCGGCAGGCCGCACCTTTCTTTGGAAGAAAGGGGCGACCACGCGGACCATGGGGGACGCCTTACGGCCCGGAAAATCCGTCGTTGTTCGGGCACGAAAAATGCGTGCCGCGTTTCTTGCAGTCGTCGCAACGCGCCATCGAGCCGCCGCAGGACGGACAGGCAAAACTCGTACCGCCCAACGTGCAGTCGCGGCCGCAGCTTACACAGCTTTTCATAACACAAAACACCTTCTCAAGACTAACGGGATTGGAACCAACAAACCGTGCCGAAAACGGCTTTTATACGTTTTGAGTCAACCTTAAAAGACGCGACCGCCACGGTTTATTCCTTCGGTCACCAGCCTGGCGGCGATTCCGCGTCGCCGCATTCTTGAAAGCCAGCAGGACGATTGGAGAATCAACCAGCTTGGCGACGTGTGCGGCAGCACCGTCGCTTTTGCTTAAAAGGGCCCGTAGTATAGCCTGGACAGAATGGGAGCTTGCGGAGCTTCAGACCGGGGTTCGAATCCCCGCGGGCCCGTTCTTCTTTTCCTGACACCTAAACCCAAAAAAACCCACCACACCATCACCAACTCATGCTCATCGGGTTAGTCGGCTTGCCCAACAAAGGCAAGTCCACGTTGTTCAACGCCTTGACCGGAGGGTCCGCTGCCGTGGCCAACTACCCCTTCACTACCATCCAGCCCAATGAAGGCATCGCCCACGCCTCGCAACCGTGTCCCCACGTGGGCCTGGGCTTGCAAAAATGCGATCCGAACAACAGCGCCTGCCTGGACGGCACCCGCCGCATCCCCATCAAGCTGTTGGACGTGGCCGGTTTGGTGGAAGGGGCTCACGAAGGAAAAGGCATGGGCAACCAGTTCCTCGCTGACTTGGCCGCTGCCGACGCACTCATCGTAGTGGCCGACGCATCAGGCTCGACGGACGACGAAGGCAATCCCACGCAGGGACACGACGCCGCGCGCGACGTGCGCATCCTGGAAGACGAACTGCAGGCCTGGTTCGAAAGCGTGGTCAAGAAACACGCCGTCAAGAACAAAGGCAAACCCCTCAAGGACTTCTTCACCTTGCTTTCCGGGCTCAAAGTGTCGGAAAACGACGCCGCGCACATCGCCACCGACTTGGAACTGCCGTCGGAGACGTCGCAGTGGACGAACGACGAAATCCATGATTTCGCGGAAAAACTCCGGAAGATCAGCAAACCCATTGTCATCGCGGCCAACAAGATGGATGCGGTTGAAAACAAAGCCGCCGCTTTGGAGGCGTTGCAAAAACGCGGCTACCCTGTTTTTTCCACATCCGCGGAAATGGCACTGGCCAAGCAGAAGGCCGTCAAGAACGGTTTTGCCAAGGAAGAAAACGGCAAACTGGTGCCATTAAAAGAAGACGCCGGGGTCCGTGCCGCCATCGACAAAATCAACGCCTTCGGAGACGACGGCGTGCAAGCCTTGATGGACCACGTCGTCTTCGACGTACTCAAGCAAATCGCGGCATATCCTGTGGAGGACGAAAAGCATTATAGCAACCACTTCGGCAAAGTGCTGCCTGACGCGTTCCTGCTGAACCAAGGCAGCACGGCCAAAGACTTGGCCACCAAGATTCACACGGACCTGTCTGCCGGATTCCTCTACGGCATCGACGCCAAGACCAAGATGCGCCTCGGCAAGGAAACCGCGTTGAAGAACGGCGACGTCGTCAAGATCGTGTCGGCACGGTGAAGCCATGCGGCCACCCGTCATTTCAGACGCGTCGTGGACCGGATATTACACCAATTACTTCATCGGCGAGAAAGCCGGCGCCGACTTGATCTGGAAGCTGGAAGACTTCTCGCCCGGCCCGGTAGAAAAAGCGTGGGTCCGCACCTGGGCCTCCGAAGAAGACCACCACCACGAACTCTGGGCGTCTTTAGCAAAACGCAAAGGCATCGCCATCCAAAACTTGCCTTCGACGTTCGAAGGCCTCTACGCCAAAACGAGCCAATTCGTGCACCAGAAAGATTGGATCGGCAGCGTGACGGGAGCGGCCATCATCGAGCACATCTCGTCCGCTGCCGCGGAATACCTCATGCCGTTTGCCGACGCCGACACGCAAGCCGTCTTCCGCAAGATCGTGGCCGACGACGTGCGGCACATCGCGTTCGACGTGAGCCAGATGCAGAAAATCGCGCAGACGCCGGAAGGCCGCTCACGGCTCTGGCAAGTCCACAAGGCGTTCATGCCCGTCATCCTGGAATGGCCGCTGCACCCCCACTTGTTGGACGGCGAAATCGACATCATCAACGCCGCCTACCGCACGCACCGCGAAAAAGTCAACGCCATGGGCGTGCCGTTGCCGGACATCCGTTTTGCCAACGACACGGCTTACCGGCTACAAAAAAAGGCGTTGGAAATGGCCGCAAAATTCATTTAAAGTCGTTTCAGATTTTGCGGACCAGTCGGCGTTTTCCTGGCCCATCCACGTTCTGTTCTTCCTCGATGACGACAAGGCGTTTTTGCGCCAACTGTTCCAAGTAGCGGCGCAGCGTGCGTTCGGCCACGTCCAGTTCGGCCTGCAAGTCGCCGGAATACTTCGGACCGCCGTCCAGCGCCGCTAAGATGGCCTGCTCGCCTTCCAACGCGCCTGCCATTCGCTTTTTGACCGACGCGTTGAGCGCGTCCTGCTCCGCCATGGCCGCCCGCGCGTCGTCCGGCGTGACCTTGAGTGCGCCGCGGCGCTCGGCCGCCTTGCCGCTTTTCCACAACACGTCCAACGCCACACGCGCGTCGCCACCGTTCTTGGCGGCGTACGCCGCACAAAGCCCAACGACTTCCTCCGGACAGGCCCCGACTTTGAACGCCTTGAGCAAACGATCACGCAGGATGGCTTTGACTTCCAGAGGCGAGTACCGCGGAAAATCCAACGGTTGCAGGGAAAGCGAACTCTTGACGCGGGGGTCCAGGCGTTCGAACACGTCCGGCGTGTTGGTGATAGCGACAACGACCAACGGCAAAGGCGAGCGGGACACGTCATACAACAACGCTTCTTCCTTCTTATGAAAAAGTCGGTCCGCCTCGTCCAACACCAGGACCAAACGAATGCCGTTTTTCTGGATGAATTGGAACAAGTCGACGCGGACTTCGTCCGTGGCCAAGCCACGGCGCGGAACCGCCAACCCCAGAAGGCGGGCGGTTTCGGCCAACACGGATTGCTGGGTGTAATGCTGCCAGCAGTTGACGTACGCCACGTGGGCGCTTTGGGCGAATTCCTTGAATTGCTGCAACACGTACTTGGACGAACTGGTCTTGCCCGTACCCGGGGGGCCGAACATGAGCACGGAAGTGGCCTTGCGGCCGGACGCAAAAGGTCGCAGCGCCAACGCCAGCTGCTCTATTTGCTTCTCGCGGCCCGGCAGGACGTCGGGCAGGAATTCGGGCGACAGGACCGACTCGTCACGGAACACGCCGGACGGCGGCAATTCGTCGAACACGTTGGGCGTCATGGGGACACAAGCTTAGGCCAAAAAGGCAAATAAAGCTGCGGTTGTGCGCGGATCATCACCCGACCAAAAAAACGGCTTTAAAGACTCCGACCGCCCCAAACACCAACATATGCTGAAGAACTGGTGGAAACTCACGCGCGCCGAACATGGCCTCATTGTCTTCCTGGCGGTGATTGTTAGTCAGTTCGTCGTCACCCGGCGCCTGGAAACCGCCATGATTTGGCCCGCCATCGGACCCATGCTGATCACGTGGGGCGCGTTTGCGTGGAACGACTACTTCGGCTACAAGTCGGACAAGGCACTCCACCGAAAAGACCGGCCCTTGGTGGCGGGCACCATCACGCCCCGCGCCGCGTTGTGGGTCGGCTCGGCATTCATGCTGGCGGGCGTGGCCTTGACGTATCCGGTAGGCATGGCCGCGTTTTCCATCGCCGCGCTTTACACCGTCTTGAGCATGGCGTACGACGTGTTCCTCAAAACCCGGCCGCTTTTGGGCAACGTCTTCATCGCCTCATCCATGAGCATCAGTTTTCTCTACGGCAACTACGCCGTTTCGTCCGAGTTGCACCCGTACGTCCTGCTCTACGCCGGCGTGGCTTTCTTAGCGGGCCTCGGACGCGAACTCATCATCACCCTGCGCGACGTCGACGGCGACAAAAAAACTGGTGCCACGACGCTGCCCATGCTGTTAGGGCCGCGCAACACGGTGGTGGCCGCATCCGTATTGATCTACGGCGCGGCCGCGTTGAGTCTCGTGCCCCTCTTGCGTCCCGTCAGCCCGACCTACATCGCTTTGGCCATCCTCACCGACGCGCTCTTCCTCGTTTCCACGTACTACGTCCTGTTGAGCCAGAAGTTCGAGAACCTCAACACCGCCCGCAAACTCACCCTGGCCGGCATGCTGATGGGCGTCTTGGCGTTTGCCGCATTAGGGTTGTGAAAAATGAAACCAATAGAATGGGAAAAAATTGTTGACCCTCGAGCGGTTCCGAACATTGCCAAGTTCACCTTGATGTCGGATAAGCACTGGATAACGGAAGAAAAATTCCGGGACTACCTGGACCAGTTCGAGCCATTCAGCCAACTGCACGAAAAAGTATGGGATCCGGAAGCCGAGCCGACGTATTCACGGTGGTGGGGGGCAGAAAAAGGCGAGTGGGTGATGAAAGATTTTCCGCCCCGGGATGAATTTGGAAAATACCGAACGTATTACGTGAACCACGTAATTCGATTGCTCAAAAACCATGGAGAGGAGCAGGCCGATTTAGCGCTACGATTATTACAAGACGGAAAATACGTGAAAAAGGAAGCCGCCCTTCTTGAAGCCGCAAACCAGATAGGACACCGTCTTGCCGGTGAAAAGGGGGCAATTCCATGGGGGAAAGAATTAGACGGAAAAGCGGCCCCGCACATGCATGCATTCGCCCAGGTGTTTCCGGAAATAAACCAGGTACATGGGGATTTGCGCCAATTGTTCCAACGACTTGCAGGTAACGGAAAAGTGCAACTGCCGGTTCTTCTCTCACTCTTGAGTCATTGGAAAGAAGGCGGATTGAGGCGCGTCCGCTTCGTTGTCGAACAGGCGGAAAAAGGAACGCCGGTAAGTACAGGACCGGAAACATATGAAGCATTGACCTTGCGCAAAACCGCTCGGGAACGGGACGAAGCATCCACGCGCGCGGTAGAATCGTCCGTGGTCCACCGCGATGATATCGGGGCGTTGGCATCGGCCTCACAGCAAGAGCAAGGAACGCGAATCGAGCGGAAGGCGATACTGAACCAATTCGAGTTGGATGAGGACGTTCATGATAAGCTTCTGGAAATGACGAACGTATCACCCAGTTCATTGCGATGGGCCCTGAAAAAGGCCGAAGAATTCGGCCAAATGGACATGCACACCATTACCCACTTGGGACTATGTTGGCAATACTACCCGAAGGGAGCCATATGGGCGTTAAACCACGAAATAAGCCCGTTTACAGGACTGTTTTTCCACGTAAGTCACCTCGTACACGATTACAACAGCCGATTCCTGATCGATTTGAAAAACGGGCGTTTGGGTCCGCTACGGCCCGAAGACGCGGAGCAGGCCATCGTCGCGGCTTCTTGGCATGGCACCGAAGGGGTCAGGGCGGCGTTGAAAGCGGGCGTGCGAGGAAAAGAAATCCGGCAGCACGTCGCTCAGCAAAAATCGCATTTTCCCCCGATTAGAAACCTGGGCCAATGGAACGAAATCAAGGAAACATGCCCTCCATTGCACCGCTATCTGGCTGGAAGCATTCCGGAGTGGGCGAAAACACGATTGATTGAGGAAGCGAAAAGGGCCAAGAAAATATTGAACGGCAGGGGCCCTGCCGATAAAAAAACAAAAAAGTGAAATCGCGCCGAGCTTCAGCCCAGCACGTCCATCTTGCCGAACTTGCCGAGGGTCAGTTGCGCCTTGTCCTGCCACGTGTTGACGTAGCCGTTCGTGATGCGGACTTTCGAGCCTTCTTTGACTTGGTCAATCTGGTCGTTCCAAAGCACCAGCGTAATCGTGCCGGAGTCGTCCTGGATCGTGGCGTTGGCGACGCGCAGGTTGCGGCCCATCTTGTTGATTTCGCGCGGAGCCTCGATGCCGACGACTTCCGCGTCCAAGTTGACGCTGCCCATTCCGGGCGTAAGCTCGTTGATTTTCATGTTGTCCACCACCTAAATTCGTAAACTAAAAAGGGCCGGCCGTCGTTAAAAAGCGTTTGCCACGCAACGGGCCGAAAACGCCTGCGCAAAAAGCCGTATAAACGCAATGCCTCCGCGACAAGGATATAAAAGCGCAAACCGGCTCAAAGCTTTCCACGCTTGTTTTAAACCGGAGACGCATCCGCGCCAACCGGCTTTACGGAAAGGGATGACCATGAAAAATGCCGAAGAAACCCTAAAAACGCTCAGCTTGATGCACGCCCCCACCGGCCAGGAAGACGAAGTCGCCGACTACATGGAGAAAAAGTTAAAGGCCTGCGGATTCAGCGTGACGCGCGACACGTTGGGCAACGTCATCGGACGCAAAGGCAAGGGACGCAAAGTCATGATTGCCTCGCACATGGACGAGATTTCCATGGCCGTCAAATGCATCACCGAGAAAGGATTCCTCAAATTCGTCAAGATCGGCGGCATCTACGATCCGATGCTCATCGGAGCGCGCGTCATCGTGCACGCAAGCGAACGCCGCCTCGGCGTGGTGGCCAGCAAGGCCCCGCACGGCATGGACGGCGAAGAGATGAAGAAAATCCAGGAAGCCAAAGATCTTTACATCGACATCGGCGTTAGCAGTAAAAAAGAAGCGGAAAAATTAGGCATCCGGCCCGGGACGCACATCACTTTTTCCGGCGAATTTGCCCACCTCAACGAGCACTGGGTCAGCGGCAAGGCGTTTGACAACCGCGTGGGTTGCACCGTCAACGTCGGCATCGCCGAGGCCTACGCCAACAGTACGCCGCCGGTCGAATTATGCCTGGTCGGCTCAGTCCGCGAGGAAAGCGGCCTTTTTGGAGCAGGCGTAGCCACCTTTGCCCTAGAGCCAGATTTGGCCATTGCCGTCGACGTGACGCATGCCTTCGGCGCGCCGGGCGAGTCAGAAGAAGACATCCCCGTCGGGCTCGGCAAGGGACCGGCGTTGGCCGTTTTGGAAGGCGGCGGTTATGGCCTCATCACGTCGAATGAAATGGTCGCGTGGCTTGAATCCGTCGCTAAGAAGGCCAACATGGTGCTGCAGATGGAAATCAGCGAACGCGGCGCCTCGGACGCCTCCCGCATGCAGTACATCCGCCACGGCATGTTAACGGCCAGCATCGGCGTGCCCCTGCGCTACATGCACTCCCAGGTGGAAGTCGTCGACGTGCGCGACATCGCGCAGACCGTCAAGTTCGTCCAAGGCATCATCGAGGAATTCCCGAAGCGGAAGTAAGGAAGGTCGAAAAACCAAGATGACTAAAGCCGCCGAAATGCCGGGGACAGTTTACTTGACCTTCGCGCGGCATGGAGAATACACGCAGGCCAACATCAACGATGACCAGTGGGAAGTTCTGCACAAAAAGGGCAAACGGATTCAGAGGAAATTCGGGCCGTTTTCTCGCATATATTCCAGCCGAAGCCTACGGACGATTCAGACGGCGTTGGCATTTTTCGGATCGACGCATCCGGCCATAAAGCGCCTATTGGACAACCGACCCGACGAGATTTCACACCCCGTACTCAAGGAGGCGGTTAAAGAATCGGGCCTCCGGTTTTCCCAACTGCTTGCCAAAGCCGCCGCCCGCACCCGCGGGTCAGAAAGGCAAGCGGATCTGCAAAGCTTGCAAAGAATCGCCACGTACCTTGCGCGTCACAACGTGGGGCACGCCCTCTTCGTCAGCCATTCGGAAGTCCTCAAGCCGCTTTTGGACTATTTACAAAAGCAACGATTGAAAACCAAACCGGGCGAAAAGCACGTGAACCCAGAAGTCCGGTGGGGCGAACATTTCACCTTGAAATTTTCACCCGCCGGCGCCAGCCTAATTTTCCGAGGGGAAGAACACGCACTAGTGATGAAGCAGTAAGAGTCACCGGCCAGCAGGCCTCCTTTTGTTTAAAAACAACTGAAACTACCCCATGACTCCAGCGGGGCGGAAAGCCAATAAACCGGACGATAAACAAGTTTATCATGGTGGACGTGTTGATCCGGAACATGGATCCGAAAATCTGGGCGCAAATCAAGGCGGACGCCGCGGCGCATGAGCGCAGCTTGGCCGAGGAAGTGGAGACTGTTTTCGTAAAATACAAACTCAAAAACGGGACGGGAAAAGACCTGCTGAAATTACCGACGATTTCGATCGACACGCCGGAAGCCAGGACCGCGAGCCAAAACGTTCGAAAGTTAGCCGCAGAGGGAGCCTACGATGAATATATGCGACGCAAACGTTCTGGTCGCCTTGGCCAATGACAGGGACAGCCAGCACGCGAAGGCAAAAGACGCCATCGCTCAACTCGACGGACCCGTTCAAATACCCAACGGAGTTTTGGTAGAAACGGCAACCGTGTTGTGGAGAATCAGTCACGACGCCGCGCTCGTGTCTGAGTGGGTAGTCACGTTGGCCGAAAAAATGGACATTGTACCGGAAACCACGGAAATCATCCAAAACGCCATTCAACGATACAAAACCGAGTTTGGGCAGTTCAGCCTCGTCGACTGCCAGGTCATCGAGTGGGCCAAAACCGAAGGCGCAACCGTGCTGACATTCGACGAAGAAATCAAACGCGAACTCCACAAAGCCTGAATCAGGTATACCGACGCAAACGCACAAAAACCCCACCTCCCTCTTTTCTTTCATGGGCAGCAAGCCACCGGTGCGCCTTTCCAAGCTCAAACCGTTACTGACCAAACACGCCGTCTTCCTCTCGTCATTCTACCACGAAAACCCCAATGCCTACTACTTCGCCGGGATCCAGGAAGACTGGTTTGCGCTGGTTCTGACGGAGGACGAAACCATCGCCTATGGCATGGGGCCGCAAGGGGACGGAAAAAGCCAGTACGCCTTTGCGGATCAGACCATCGCGCCGCGCCAGATGCGCAAGCACTTCTGGGACTACCTGCACAAACACCGAATCAAGAAACTGGGATTAGACGAATCCGATGGCGTGCTGCTCAACCGCCTGCTGCAGAAAAAAATCAAACCCGTGGCGCTTCACGAAGAATTCCTCAAAATCCGCACAATCAAAGACGCGCATGAAAAGGCCTGCATTGCCCGCGCCCAATACATCACGAAAGCCTGCTTTGACGCGGTGCGGAACCACATGATCGGCAAGACGGAAAACCACGTGGCTGGCCTATTGGAACTAGAAGCGCGCAAACGAAACGTGCGTTTCGACGCCTTCCCGCCCATCATCGCCGCCGGACCGCACGGCGCCACGCCTCACCATCGGCCCGGAAACCGACACGTCAAGAAAACCGATGCAACCGTAGTGGACATAGGAGTCAAGTACAACCACTACTGCGCGGATTTCACGCACACCGTCTACGAAGGCCAAGACCGATACACGCAAGACGCCATAGAGGCCGTGAAAGAAGCCTACAAAGCCGCCCGCAAGCTCGCCAAGCCCGGAGTCAAAGGCAAGGTCTTGAACGACGCCGCTCTTGCCATCATCAAGGAATACGGTTTTGAAAAGCACAGCCACTCCTCCATCGGCTTGCGCTTGGGCCACCACGTGGGACTCGAAGTGCACGACGGCGTTTCGGGCTTTGACGAGAAAACACTCAAGCACGGCATGTGTTTCACCATCGAACCGGGCATCTACATTCCAGGCAAGTTCGGCGTGCGTTTCGAGGACATCGTGATAATGTAGCGAGCTTGAGGGAAAGCAAATTAATGGAAAACGAATTACGCATACGAGGAAAAAATTTTAATCTACTGGCAAGGCACCTGGAAAACGCGGCCAAGTGCCTGGAACGGCTTAGGGAAAACGGGGTATCGGAATCCTCATTAGAGGTGATTTCGGCCGGCGTGAAAATGGCGCAAGAGCAACACGAAAAATTATCAGGTCAACACACGAATGAGAAGAAAGTTCTCGAAAAGGCATGGCCCGAATGGAGCGAAGTGGAAGCAATTGCAAAGCACTTGGACACCCAAAACAAAGTTTTCGAGTGGAAAAAGAAGCTGCCAGAAAAAGTGCGGATAGAAAATCTCAAAACGGCTCGACTTGCCGCACTGGCCTACATCCACCATTGTCTCCGCGGAAAGCAAATCAATGTGCTTCCGGGCTACGCATCCATGCATCCGAGTTGGTTCAAGAAAGCCATACGACAGGGCTGGGGAAATTATGACCACCCGTCTCGCAACAAGGCCGTAGAGGAATACCACAAAATCCGAAGCCAAAACCAAGGCTGAAAGCATCCCTTTAAAATGACGTCTCGCCCTATGAATTCACGAGGAAAAAACGCTTCTTTTTCCGCATCGATTCTAGGTGATTTTTGATTATGGTGGACGATTCGACCGCGACGGCTCACGCCATCCCCCAAGGCCCGCAACCCGAAGGCGGCGCCCCGGCGGCCGGTGAAGTGGAAGACATCTCGGAAGAAGAAAGCGAAAAACTGCCGTTCCCCAACGCCCGCGTCGTGCACATTATCAAGGAAAACCTCAAGCGCGAGCACCAAGTCAAACGCGAAGCCAAATTGGCGGCCAACGAGTTGTTGGGCGAAATCATGGCCGACATCGCGCAGACCATGGACAACGAGGAATACTTCACTTTAAGCATCGAGCACTTCAACAAAGCCGCTCGCAAGTACCGCGAAATCGGCCTCAACAAGAAACGCATCCTCCGCATCAAGAAAGTGCTGGAAAAGCAGCGCGCCGAACTGGACGAGATCATCGCGGAAATCGAATTGGAAAACCCGTAACCGCCGAACACGCTCCAATTCGCAAAACGAAGATAAATAGCCCATTTCTTTTTTGATTTTTTCCCAAAACCGAAAAACCACTCCTCGTGACTTTTTGTGTCGGAACTCAAAGAACAACTCCACAAAGCCAAGGCCGACGTGCAAGCCGTCCAAGAACAGACCGACGCCTTGCGCCTCAAAAGCCGAGAATCCATTGCCCAAGTCAAGCAGTTCTACAGCGACGCCGGCGAATTGAAGAAAAAGCGCGACGCCGAGAACGAGAAAGTCCAAGAATTCAAGAAAAAACGCCAAGAAGCCGAAAGCCGTGCGGGCAAGATTTTGACACAGCTGCAGGCGTTGCGCAGCCAGATTGATGAGTTGCCTAAAGCCGATTCGCCGGGCCGCCTCAAAGCGGAATTGGAGCGGTTGGAATGGGAACAGATGACCGAAGCCGTGTCGGCCAAAGCGGAAAAGGAACTGTCCCGCCGCATCAACGAACTGCGTGCCCAATTGGGGCCGGCCGAGAAGATGCGCGGCGTCTTCGCCCAACTCAAGCCGTTGGAAGACCAGTTGCGGGCGGCCAGCGCCGAAGTCCGCATCTACCGAACGGAACTAACCAAACACGCCAAGGCCTCCGACACCCACCACGAAGCCATGCTCAAGCTGTACAAGAAAGCCGAATCGCTGTCCAAGAAAATCGGTGAAAACCTGAAAGAACTCGACCAAAAACGCGCGTTATTGGACGAGGAACGCAAAGAATTTTTCCAGATTCAGGGCCAGTACCGCCAGACGGAAGAATCGCAACGCGCCGCGTTCCGGTCGGAAGAAAAAGCCGAACGCGACCGCATGCAGTCTGAAAAACAGGCGGAGCGCAACGCCATCAAGAAAAAAGCCACCGCCATTGCCGAAAAGGCGTTGGAAAAATTCCGCGCCGGCGGCAAACTCACGTGGGAAGACCTGCAAGCCATCCAGGAAGCCGGGTTGGAACTCAAGTAAACCCCTCCAGGATTCCGCAAACCGCCAACTCCCTCTTTTTATCGTCCCCCTGCTCCAACTACGTCATGACCCGCATCGCCGTCATCGGAGCCGGAGGCGTCGGCGCCGAAACGTTGCTTGAACTCAAGCGCGCAAGCATCAAGGCCGACATTCACATCATCGACCGCGACTTCGTTGACGCGGATACCTTGAAACGCCAGACCCTCTTTCAACAAGCCGATGTGGGCCGACTCAAGGCAATGGCAGCCGCCGAAAAACTCGGAAAAAAGTTCACCGCGATCAGCGAACACCTTTCCGGAGGCAATGCGGACGCCTTGCTGAAAGGCGCAACCGTCGTGTTGGATTGCACCGACAACTGGGCCACGCGGTGTGTCATCAACACGTGGGCCTTGCAGCACCAAAAACCGTGGATCTTCACGTCGGCGATCCGAAGCCAGACCATGACCACAACGGTAACGTCTGAAACGGCGTGTTTTGTCTGCTGGAATCCGACGCCTGCCACGCCGCGTTCCTGCCGGTTGGAAGGCATTGAAAAAGAAACCACAGCCATGGCCGCCCAAACCCAGACGGCCGAATTGGTGGCAGTGCTTGCAAAAAGACCCCGCCTGGCTGGAAAACTGCAATTGACGGACGTGGAAAGCAAGGCCTGCACCATCAAGGCTCTGTCGAAAAACCCCGAATGCCCGGCCTGCGTCAAGAAGACGTTCCACTTGCCGGAACAAAGAACCGTGACGCTGTGCGGCGACGGCGAGTACTTGTTTCAGCTAGATGGAAAAGCCGGTTTCGAGGCCTTGGCGTCACTCAAGCCGAAGAAATTCGGCGACGTGGTGAAAATCGCGTGGAAAGCCGGCGAACTGGTCGTCTTCCAAAGCGGCCGCGTCCTGGCCCGCGGCATGACGGAACGACACGCCAAAGCCGCAGTGGACGCCATACGTCAGAAAATGGACAGCTAGAACCAAAGCCGTAAAAGCGACACGCCAAGTAAGAAATGCATGCTTCGATTGGTCCCAACCGAACGCGCGCTCGGTTACGAAGAAGAAAAACTTTGGTGCGTGCACGCAGTCACGTTCCGGAACAACCGAGAACGGATGAATGAAACGGCAAGCGGCAGAGAACCCACCCCAAGAAAAAAAGTGACGCACAAAGCCGGTTCGGGCGTCACGCTTTTGCTTCACGTAAACAAACAAAAAGCTTCGGAACGCTTGGCTGAAGCAGTCACCCGACTCATCCATAAGTTCGAAAGCAGTGAACACTGGCAACTACGTCAGGTCCTACAGAACGCCATTTCAAACGCCAAGCGGAAAAACGCGGGAAAATTCAGAGTACGGATAGCCGGCGACTCCCAAACGCTTCACACCATCTCACTGGATTGGAATACGGGATACCTCAAGATTCGGTCGTGGCAACCGCAGCGATTCAACGTAGGGTACGAGTTGTCAACCGGGTTTGACCGAATGATTGAGGACTTGAAGAAAAAAGGCGCGCCATTAGTCAATCCTCCAACGTTCAAACAAAAAAGCTGGCTTCCAACAGGATCACCGATTTAACCCAACGGAAGCCCACCGCATCAGCAACGCATGCACCGCGCCCACGGTGGGCACGAAGAATTGCGCGCATGTTGGTTGTCGTTGGTTGCCGACGCGGATGGACGCGCCGCCGGCGCGGCTGACCGCGGCAAAGACGCGTTCGTCCGTCACATCGTCGCCAAACGCCACGAAGAACGCGTTAGGATAGCGGCGGAGCAGTTTTTGCACTTCCGCTTTCTTGGACCCCGTAGCAAAAAGCAATTCGAACACTTTGCGGCCTTCCAGCACGCGCACGCCCCATTTACGGAAGCCGGCGCGCAGAGTGGCCACGAACGCCGCCTGCCGGCTCTTTGGTACATTGCGGTAATGCACGGCCAACGCGGATGACTTGACTTCCAAGACCGCGCCGGGCCAGGCGAAGCACAACACCTCCAAATCGCGTCGGACGCGGACCAAGAACCGGCGGCCGCTCGGGCTCAAACGGCGTGCGCCGTGTTCGGACACGAACGGCATCCAGCGCGGCAGGATTTTTCGCAGGAAAGACGCGGGACGGCCGCTGAGCACGATCAGGCCCACGCCACGGTGGCGGAGTTTTTCTAACGCGCCTCGGACGCGGGCCGACAACCGGACCGACTCGGGGTCCTTGTGGATGGGCGCCAGCGTGCCGTCCACATCCAAGACAAGCCACACGGGTTGGCGGGACGGAAGACGGAAATTCCTCGGCAATGGTCGAGCCAGGTTCAGACCACCGTGCTTTCCAGGCGCGCGATGTCGTTGATGAAGTCGGCGGCCCACGCGTACACGTCGTGGTCCTGCACTTCCCGCGCCAGTTTTTCCATGCGCTTGCGGCGTTCGGGCAACGGAAGCTCCAACGCAGCTTTGAGGGCTTTGACCGAGTCGTTCACTGCATAGGGATTGGTGAAAACCGATTCAGGCATCTCGCGCGCCGCGCCGGTGAATTGGCTCAACAACAACACCCCATTGCCATCGACTTTCGAGGCGACGTATTCCTTGGCCACCAGATTCATGCCATCGTGAAGCGAATGGATCCAGCACGCGTCCGCCATACGGTACAGCGCGACGACGTCTGAATACGGCACGAACGCGTTGAGCAGCACCACCGGCTTCCAGTCTCCTTCACCCCAGCGATAGTTCACGGCATCGGCCTGCGCACGCACGTGTTCCGTGTTGTACCGGTACGCCGGCACTTGCGAGCGCGTGGGCGAAGCGACCTGCACCAACGTCAAGCGGCCACGCCACTTGGGATGTTGTTCGAAAAACGCATCCAGCGTCGCCATCTTCTCCGAAAGCCCTTTGGCGTAGTCCAACCGATCGACGGAAACAACCAAATGGGGCGCTACAAGGCCCAAGTGGCGGCGGACCGCAGACAGTTGAGCGTCCGAGACGCTGCGCGCGGCCTTGCGCACGGCGCGGTAGTCGATGCTGATGGGAAAGCGGCGCACCGCCGTCTTGCTTTGCTTATAATAGATCGACGACTGTTCCCGGTCCACGCGGGCCTGCAGCGTCTGGTCTACCGAATCCAAAAAATTGTTGGCGTAATTGCGAATCTGGAAGCCCACCAGGTCGTTGTACAGCATGGCCTCCAAGATTTCCCGGCCCCACGGACAGATTTTGAACAATTCCACGTGGGGCCACGGCACGTGCCAGAACTGCGCCGTCACGATGTCCGGACGGCGTTGCTTGATGTCCTTGGCTGCCAACGCCAAATGATAGTCGTTCAACCACACGAACGCCGGCTTTTTGCCCACCGAGCGGATTACGGCATCGGCAAAACGCCGGTTGACTTCCCGATACACGCCCCACTGGGCGTCGTCGAACACGGGCCGCACGTACGCGAAATGGCACCAAGGCCACAACGCCGAATGCGATGCCCCGTCCAAATAGCCAACCAGTTCGTCCTTCGACAACGCCACGCGCTGCAAGACGTACTTGGCATCGTCGGGCGGAACCCTGACGCGACCCGACGGCGAGGACACGTCAGCATCCGCATCCCCCCCGCCGTACGCCACCCACGTGCCTTTACAGACCTGCATGACCGGGTCCAACGCCGTGACCAAGCCGCCGGCGGCTTTGCGCCAACGGATTTGGCCTTCGGAATAATAGTGCAAATACGGCTCGCTGTGGCTGGCGACGACGAACTTCTTGCTTCCGATTTTTTTTCGGATGACTTGCCGCAAGCGCGTCAACGAATCCATGAATCAATTAGGATCGGCGAAAAATAACAAACCCGCCCTTCGCGCATTGCGACAAGACAGTTCCACGATTGACGAAAACCAGACAGTGCAAGTTACGACGGCACGGGCCGGGGCACGGCGACGCGTTTCTTTTTCACAACGGGCTTTTTTGCGGCCGGCGTACTCAACTGGACCGAACCTTTCTGAAGCGGAATGGCGATCTGTTCTTGTTCCAGGCGCACGGCAAGGGCCTTGACGAATTCGTGCGTCATCAAATACTGGTCGACGAACGACTGCACGCGCAGGATGACGGAAAACTGCACGCCGTGCTCACCGAACGCGTTGTACCGCACGAACGGCTTGAAGTCGGCCACCGCGCCGGGCACCTCCCGCTGCAGCCGCGTGGCTTCCTCCACGATGACGCGCTCGACGCAGTCCAAATCCGAGCCGTACGCCACCCGCAGCGGAATGACGATGGACAACTCTTTCTGCGGCTGCGAATAGTTCGTGATGACCGCCTGGGCCAACTTGCTGTTCGGCAACACGATCAAGTTGTTCGACAACGTGTACAACAGCGTCGTCCGCCAACCAATCTTGGCTACGTACCCTTCGTCACCCGACTCCAGCTTGACGAAATCACCCACCCGCACCGGCCGATCGGCCGTCAAATACACGCCGGCAAAGAAGTTGGACAACGTATCCTGGAACGCCAACGCCACGGCCAATCCCGCGATGCCTAAACTGGCAATCAACGGCGTAACTTCTACGCCCAACGTCCCCAACGCCATGATCAAAAATACGACCAACAAGACGCCTTTGAATACCCGACCGATCAACTCCGTCACGTCGGCGCCCGACGCCCGCGACGCCAAGACGTCCTCCCGGTACCACGACAGAAGCGAATCGCTCAAGCGCATCAAGAAAAACGCCGCAACGACCAAAAAACCCAGCGAACCTGCCGGCCCCAAGAAATCCGAAGGCCCGAACGACGCGTAATACGCCGTCCACAACCCGGCGGCCAACAACGACAAATAAATCGGCAACGACAACCCGTCCAACAACCGGTCGTCCAACGTGGTCTTGGTGTGCTTGGCAAGGCTCTTGACGTAATGCGTCAAAACGAACAAGACGCCTTTGGCCAACAAAAGCGAGGCGGCGACGATGGCCACGAACAACAGCAGCGGCTGACCGAACAAGTCCGCCATTCTTGGCCACCTCCCCCGCTGCAACTATTACGGTGATAATGATTCAATAAAACGGCTCTCATAGACGGTAAATAATTGCAATCGAATCCGTCCAGGACCGTCCAAACAAATGGCTTAAACGCTTCGCACTCCGTTCACATGGTACGGGCATAACCGGAGACAAGTGGCGCTAACGGAAAAACAAAAGCCAAATAACCAAAAAATCACTCATTTCCAACGTGACACCCGAACCCATCCTTACGTCAAGCCAATTCGCCCGATTTGCGGAAAAAAAGTACCGTCAAACAGAGGGCAAAGTTCAACGCAAAATTTTGCGTCGCGGCCAACATGCCGCCAAAGTCCTGCGCAAGTGGTTCTACGGAGGCAAGCGCAACGTCGCGGGCCAAATCGCGAATTTTCCCGAAACCCTGGGCCATGAAGAATTCATCCAAGCGTCACACCTGGCGTTCCTGGCTCATGACGATAGCTACCATCCATGGGCCAAAGACTGGGCACACACAAAGCGCAAGTGGGGAAAATTCCTCGGCGAAACTCCTTACGAAAGCATTGCTCCGTTGGTCGGATACCGGCTTCGCCATTTTGGTGTTCCGGCCAACGTTCGTCACCTCCTCGTCCAGTCTCGCATGCTGCAAGAAGACTTCCGCCGCATCGTGCTGGCCGAAAATCGTCTCCGGGAACTCCAAAACACCGAGCGCTCGGAACAAGTCCGCGCGGAGGAACTGGACGCTCGAGGGACCATCGCGAGGCACATGGCCTACATTGCAGCGCAGCACCCAGCCGTTATCGCGTTTAACGCCGCCCAGGCCCACAGCTATTTTTTCCAGAAACGCGCAAGTCAGAAATACAACCGCCTCGGCGTCGTCTACTGGCCGCTGGCCGCCATGGCCCTTTACGCGCCGTACCTGGAGAAAGGCGGCATGGAAAAGCAAGGAAAGGCATTGGCGCGCATGGCGCTCATCAAAGCATACCCCGGAATCCACCAACATATCGAGAGCGTCAAATGGCAGTACCGCGACGACATGGAACGCAAGAAACGACAATGGCCGACGGCGGCCCGAAAAGCCTTAGTGGCGGCCGTGGCCGCGGACCGCGAAAAAATCGCCCGCGGCGAACAAGCGTCGTACCCAGATCTTGACTTAGACCGCGTCACCATTGAGTCGTTGTCCGAGAAAAGCAACGCCAGCCTCTACCGAACGTTCGGGTCGAAAGCCCCCGACGGCGCCGAGCATTACCGCACCATGCCAGACGTACACGACATCATGCGCACACGCATCATCGTTGAGGACGCGGGGCGCGTCAAGTCCGCCCGGATTTGTCGTCAGGTCCGACTGGCGATCGAAAACCATTTGGGAACACCTACTTTTCCATTGGAACGCGTGCGACAACGAAAGGATTTACTGCGCAAAGGCAAGAAAAACAAGTTCCGCTCGCTCATCCTCGAACTACACTTTAACGGCTATCCAGCCGGCGTCAAAGGACTTCCGCGCATCGAACTTCAGATCCTCTCGCGGGCGATGCACCGGCAGAACCAGAGGCCCGAATCCGCACGAGTGCCGCGTTGGGCGTACTTCCAAAGCATCATTCCCGGCGACTCCATCGCCAAGCTGCTAGGAATCACCAAGAGCGTCGGCGGAAAGGCCAAACAATAGAACGTGGAAAACGCCATAAACCAAGCCGAACGCGTGAAAAAAGAAAAGAGTCAGCCCCGCCCCAGAACTACGGGAACCTCGTGCGTTTGGGTGGCGCGTCTATTCCGCAGGTCTAAAAGCAGGGACGGGGAGTTGAACCCCGCTACCCCGCTTACCGCTGAACGCCCTGAAAACAACGTTCAAGAGCCCTTACTGCAGGCGGGTACATAGCCGATCTGTCATCCCTGCGACGAGAACAACTAATGTGCCAAACGCCCGTTTTAAGCGTTTTGAGAAGAAGAAAAAGCCAAAACATTCGAAAAGAAAAAAATGAGAAACCAAGACGAAAACGTCAAAACCGTTCAACGGGGTCGCAACCAGGCCCGGATGCCTTCAAACACCAACGCCAATTCCTCAAAACCCTCCCGCACGCGCTCGCCAAAAAAGCCGATGACGTACGACACGCCGACCAACGCGCCGGCCACGTGCACGAAGAAGTCCGGAACCGCCCGCTCCTCCGCCGCCTTGGTCTGTTCCTGTTGTGCCAGCGTGGCGTTGACCGCATAAGCCTCGGCCCGAGCGGCCGCCGCTTCCCCGTACTGTCCAGACGCTTCCAATTGGTCTGCCCGCGTTTCCAACGTCACCACGCGCTCGTTCAGATCCGAAAACGATTCCGATTCGGCCCACGCCAAAGCCGGAAACGCGACCAGGCCCATGAACACCGGTATCCCAAGCAACAGGACCAAACCCCATTTGGGCCGGCTCATCGCCGCAGCCGTCATCAAGCCCGAAATGCCACCCGACGCGCCGGCCAAGAATGACGACGGGTTCAACACCAAGAACACCAACGCCGCCACCAAGCCCGACGCCAAAAAGACCACGACGACGTCGCGGCCCGAAAGCGTCATCTCCAACACCAAGGCAAAAGCCACCAACGGCACCAAGTTGCCTACCAGGTGATGCGCGCCGATATGGAAAAACAGCGAAAACAGCAGTGCCAATGGGTTGGCAGACCCAAAGGCGTTCTGCGACACCACGGTCGAATCCGGATACAGCAACCCGCCGGACGAATAAGCATACACGGCCAACACGGCCACCGTCAACAACCCGGTGGCCCATGGAATCCGCATGAAGCAAAACAGGCATGGCCGCAAATAAAATACGGCGCAAAACCAGGTACGGAAAAACAAAAAAAGGACAGAACGGATTTTGTTGAAGACAACCCGGCACGCGTAAGGACGACAAACCGATGCGAAGCTAGGGGAAAGAACACGGAAATAGAAAGAGGCCCGCCCCACTTGGAGCGGGCAGGGCGACCAGTTTAACCCACCTTCACAGAATACGTAAGGAATGGAAAGGAAGCGTCCAATAAAAGGGTTTCGTATTTAAATAGCAAAACGCCGATCGACTCTGCATGCACCCCCTCGTGGAATTCATCCAAAACGAAAATCGGCGGCGCCGTGAAGTCCGTCACGTGGGCGCTGACACGCTGCCCATCCGCGTAACCGGGCCACCGGAAAAAAACGCAATCCACATCGAGACACCGCCGGACGTACTGCTCCAGATGAAACACCTCTTGGACCGGCACAAAATCGAAACCACGGGAAAACTCTCAAGAGTAATAACGCACGAATTGGCCGGAGGACGGCAGGGCACCACGCAGCACTGGATATACACGGTCGATTCGAGGCAATCCAGCCAGAACAAGGAATTGGTGGACTCGGCCCACCAACATGGAATCGTAACAGAGACGAAAAGAAAATAACGGGCCCGGTGGGATTTGTGACCGGGACCACAGGGGGAAGCGTCCCCCTATAGTCCTACGTTCTTGCAAACCATGCGAGGTTTGCAAGGCCACACAAGTCCTTTAGACTTGTGATGTACCCCGAACCCCCTCGGTTTAGTTTTGCAAATCAAAAGGAAGGGGGAAAGCCGACCAGAATGGGGGGAACCTGGGTTCCCCCTTTGATGGTCAACGGGCCCGGTGGGATTGGGACCCACGACATTTCGGTTAAGAGTCGAGCGCTCTGCCAAGCTGAGCGACGGGCCCATCCACGCCAGTGGAAGTGCAAAATGACCGCTGGCGGAGAAGGAAAAAAATTGTTCCGGTCCGGCTTTAAATCCATGTGGGTCATTGCATTTACGGATCGAAAATGATTACCGTCCTCCGATTGGGCCACCGCAAAGACCGCGACAAACGCGCCAGCATGCACGTCGCACTGGTCGCGCGGGCATTGGGCGGCAAAAAAATCATCGTCTGCGGCGAGCCGGACGACGACTTGCTGCAACGCATCCGGACGGTGGGACAGAAATGGGGGGGCACGTTTATGGCCGAATACGCGCCGTCCTACCGCACCGTCCTGAAAAACTTCAAAGGCACCAAGGTCCACCTGACTATGTACGGCATCCCGCTGCAACAAGCCGTCGCCAAAATCGGTAAAGGCCGGAACATCTTGGTCGTCGTGGGCTCGGAAAAAGTGCCGGCCGACGTCTACCAGCTCTGTGACGCCAACGTGGCCGTCACGAACCAGCCGCACTCGGAAATCGCGGCGTTGGCCCTGTTTTTCCGCGAAGTCAACGGGCCCAAGGCACTCCAAGCCCGCTTTTCAAAAGCACAATTGCGCATTTTGCCCTCGGATCGAGGCAAAAATGTAACAAAATATAAATAGGCCCACTGTGAAAAGCAGTGCTATGGCGCGACGCAGTAAATCCAGCCCCTTATTGGAACAAATCTACTCGTTCGCCCAAGAAGTCTCCGGCGAACGCGGATTGCACGTCGCACAGACGCTCGGCGACGGCGCCACGGACGAGAAAATCGAGAAGAAAACCAAACTCAAGGTCGCCGAAATCCGCTCCACGCTCAACCAACTCCACCAGCACGGCATCGTCGAGTACACGCGCGAGAAGAACATGTCCAACGGCTGGTTCACCTACACCTGGAAAATCAACCCGGACCGCGCCATGCGCAACCTACTGACCGCGAAAAAACGCGAGCACGAAAAACTGCGGGCCAAGATGGCGTCGGAAGAAACCGTCCTATTCTACAAGTGCCGCAAGGCCTGCATGCGCCTGGATTTCGACAAAGCCATGGAACGCCAATTCCGATGCCCCGAATGCAACGGCAAGATGGCCTACGCGCAAAACCAAGGCGACGTCAAGATGCTGGAAGACAAAATCAGCGCCATCGAACAGATCCTCTCCTCGTCAAAAGGACCCATGGAAACCGCCATGGCCGGCATGCGCAAAGTCGCTTGAGCGGCAAACGAGTAGCGACACGGCGCCACCGGCCACCTCGTCAAAAAATATATGTACTTCGCTAGCCGTAAGGCTGCGACGCGGAGCCATCGGTCAATATACTCGGGGCACGTGGATAGCAAAACCGAATTCCGGCAACCATGACACGAAAAATAAGCGAGTTGGTTAGCTCATTCCGTGACGATAAACACTCAACCGCCGCCATCGCCGAGAAAACAGGAGAGTCCCAAGCATCCGTTAAAAAAAGACTCATCCGGCATTTGGGAAAGAAGCAGTACATCGAAATCGCCCGCTCTATCGGCGGACGAACTACCGCTCATCGATTGCGCACGAATCCAAGATTCCTCAAGCGATACGCAAAGCAAATGCGCGAATTAGTTGTCCGGAGTCTCAAGAGACACATGGAGGACCCGGCATTTAGAACCGCTTGGAAGACAAAGGCAAAACGCGGTTCCGAAAAAGGAATCAAGCGTCTGCGTCAACTTATGCAGGGCACGGCATTTGAAGAAAGCTGGAGGGACAAATGCCGACGGGGGGGCCTTGCGGCGTACGGCCAATCCAGCGGAATATACGCCAAGTCCAACGCGGCGGCAAGATTGCAGTGGTCCATTAACGGCCTTCGGCACACGGGCAGAAAAGTGGTCGGGCCGCGCGGCGAAAGGATGTACAACGGCCTCGAAAAACAGGTCGCGGGCATTCTCAACGCACTCGGCATTCCATACGAGTACGAAAAACGATTCGAAACGGACACGTTGAACGGTTTTTTCAGCGTCGACTTCCAGGCCGGAAACGTGTTCATAGAAGCGACATATTGGGACGACCCAAAAGAAAAATCAAGGAAGCTAAACCGAAAATTCCGAACGTTGAGAGAGTTGATTGCGCCAAACGCCACGCTCATCGTAGTGACCAAACCCCACAAAGTGGAACAATACCGCACGTATTTAGAAAAGGATATAAGGGTTCTTGGACCCAAAGAACTCCAAGCATTCCTAGCGCAATAGCGGGGTAACAACAGCTAATTCGCTTTTTTCACGAATTAATGTTTGCCTTAAGGGTAGCCAGGAGTGCCCGCTGGGCTCATAACCCGGAGATCGGTGGTTCAAATCCACTCCCCGCTATTTTTTCATCCGTCACTATAGGAACGGCATTTTTTCTATTCGCAAGACCATCGCGTACGTTCGGGGGAGCCGCGACGTCCTCTTCCTTCTTCAATAAAACCACTCGCAACGGTTTTGCACAAAAAAAATGTAGCCACACCGAACGGTTTGTAAAAATATCGGTGCCTCAAACGCGCGAGCATAAGAACCGAAGAAAAAAACAAAGGTGAAAAAACGACGCAACAAAAAAAAAAGACGCGGCAAGAAAAAAAAGAGCACGGACGATCAAAAAAATATAAAACGAAACCAAAAGGAGAAAATTCGCGAGGTAAAACGCACGTTCGTGAAAAAACGTTTTTCGAAAAATGTTTTGGAAAATATTTTTCGCGCAGTATTTTTTTGCCGGCATCGTTATATACCATTGAACGGTAATGCGTGCGGTGAATCTACCCCATGGCTGCAAAGAAGAAGAAGGCTGCAAAGAAAGGCGGAAAGAAGAAGAAAAAGTAATTTTCGCAAAACGCGTTTGAAAAAATGACGACGCGATCCGTTGCGGAAAAGACATTTTCTTGATCGAATCCTTTCCCCTTTCTCTTTTTTACGAAAACCGGCTTTTGAAATGTAGATTTTGAAGCGCAGAATGATACAACCAGCCCCAGGCATGGATTGACGAAGCGGCAAGAACAATGGCCCTAGGGCCGATACGGCGCCTGATTCACGCAGCGTCGCAAAGCGAACGCGTGGCATCCATCGCCCGACGCACCTGCCCGGAGCATCGGGACTTCTGCCATCACCATGGCCTCCACGACGCGTAGGTCTGCGGGTTCCAACAAGGCGCGCCAATCGAAAAAAAATTACCGAAAAACGCAAGGAAAAAAAACCAAAAAATGAGCTAAAGCCGAAAACCAGGGCCGGATTATTTCTCAACTAAAGTTACAGGTTCATTCGGCTTACTGTAAAGCAGACGCTGGGCACGAAAAAAATGAAAAGGCCGGAAAACGGCCAAAAGATTTTGAAAATCAGAAGTGACGGCGGTAGCGCGCCGAGTACGGCAGGGCCTTCTTGGGCTCGACCACGGCCGGCTCGTCCGGTTCTTCAGCAATGGGCTGCGACGAGACGATGATGATCTTCTCGACGGCCTTGACCGACTTGTACATGATGGTTTTTTCCTTGAAGATGCGCTTGGCGTCTTCCTTGGAAGCGGCACGGATGGGCTCCAGCGTCAAGCGAGCGGCTTCGCCTTTCTGCAAATCAATGATGACGTCGTAGACTTTTCCGACGAAATCGGCCTTGTCCGTATAGACGTCCATTCCGATCAATTGCGACATTTTCAACGCCATTTCAACTCAATCCTCCAAAAATGAAACCGGCTTGCGAAAACCGATGCATAGAGGCACGCCGCCGGTTAAAAAAGCTTTCCGGGAGCGCGATTCCCCTATTCGAGCATAGGCCGAATGGAAAATACAGAGGCGTCGGGAATGCAAACCGCCGGAAAATACCGCGCTTACTTTATTCGACGCGGATGATGAGGCGTTTGCGGACTTCGTTGAGCACGTGACCGTAGTCGCGGTAATGCGCCGACGCGAAGACGTCGACGGGGTACGTGCCGGGCGCGCTTTTCTGGTTCGAAAAGACGCCGAGCTTGAAGCGCTTGGACGCGCCGGGTGCAATCTCGCCCAGACGGATTTCACGTTCGTGCGAAATACCGGTGCGATCCATGCCCAACTGACGCGGCACGCTGACGGTGATGGACGTCAAAAGCGGCTGGTCGTGCACGTTTTCAAGGAAGACTTCCAGATCGACGCCGTCGTTCTTGTATGCGGCCAAGCGGAAGGGGTGCAGTTCGCACTGCAAGTCGTACAGGCCGCCTTTGACGACTTTCTTGCTGAACAAATCGAAAATGCCCATGAAACGACAACCCCAAGCAAATGCAGACGCCGTTAGCAGGGACGCACGATTTTTTATACGTTGCGAGACGACCGCCGACGTCACTGCGGCACAAGTTCCAAACGGAATCGGGCCTTAGAAAACACGCCGCTTGGCCCACCACTTAAACGCCGAGCTGCCGCCGCAACAAGCCGAGGGACGTGAGGCTGCGCGAGTAGTTCTTGTAAATCGGCTCCGTCACGTACAGGATTTCCTTGGGTGCAGCCACCAATTCCGGCACCGCTTCGTAATACTGCTGGAGGCTGCGGTTGAACGAGCTGACGTCCGGATGCAGAAACTCGATGCACACGTTATACTTCGAGCCGGCAATCGATGAGAACAGCATGACGTTGGGGTCGGCCTGCGCCGCGGCGATGAGCTTATTGAAAGGCTCGCGCGGCACCGGCGGCATCTGCAGCATCAGGAAGCCGAACAGCTTCAAGCCGAACGCCAACGGGTTCAGCCGCGGCAGATACTCGAAGATGATGTTCTCCTTCTGCAGAAAGTCGATGGACGATGAAATCGTCGCCAGATGCAAGCCGGTCTGGCGTTGGATCGTGCGTAGATGCGGACGGATGGCGCCGGGTTCGAAAAGGGCCTTGATGATCTTGAGTCGGACGGCGTCGTTGGGCTGGATCTTCTTGTTGGCCGACACCGGCCCGGAGGCCGCCAGAATCTGGCTGACGGCGTAGCTGAAGCGGTCGTCCTTGTACACGGGTTCGGAAAAGAAGTACACGGCGCGCTTGCGCACCAGCGGATACGCCTCGGGCACGTCCTCGTGGTACAGCCGCACCGTGTCGCGGTGGAAGTCTTCCACCGTCGCATACATGTCACGCGAGACGATATTGTACTCGCCGGACGCGATCGAACCAAAGAAACGCACGTGCGGATTCTTGCGGCCCCACTCGACCATCTTGTCCAGCGTCTTCTTCTGGGACAGATCGAAGCTGGCCATGGAGAATGCTTCCACGGGAAACCCCATCTTGCGCCAATTCAAGGAGGGCAGATACGACACGACGGCATGCTGGTTGTACAAGAATTCCAGCGACGCCGACAGCGTGGGCCGCGACAAACCCGTACGTTCCTGCAGGAACGACAGGCTGGGCCGCAGGCCTCCTTTGGCAAACAACGCATCCAGCACGTGCAGCCGGCGCGCATCCAACAACTGCTTACTTCGCGGCAATGAACCCCCACCCCACTCCGACTGTCCGCGAAAGAGCCCCGAACCCTTTCACCGTACTAAACTACCCTTTTTGTAAATTCTTACAAAACAAAATGTATCTTTCAACAGGAATTCTGCACATAATTGTTTTAATAGTTTGTCCCGTGACTTCTGCAGTAAGGTGGGGAGGAAAAGCAATGTTGGCACACGTGTACTTGCTGTGGTATTACCTCGGCAAGGAACCGGAAGAGCCGTAAACCTGAAAAGCCTTAAAGGCGCCGGCGGCGTTGTTGCCGTATGGGCGTGGCCGATTGGGTGTACGAATTAGGCGAACTCAAGCGCATCGCCCGCAGCGGGTGGTGGACCGCCAAGGTACGGCAGCCGGAGACGGTGGCCGAACACTCCTGGCGGACGGCTTGCATCGCGTACGCATTGGCCTTGGAGGAAGGCACGGATGCCAACGCGGCGGCCGTGGCGGCGCTCTTTCACGACGCGGCCGAAGCACGCACCTTGGACCTGCATAAAATGGCCAAAGCGTACGTCCATTCGGACGACAAGCGGGCCGCGCAGGACCAACGGGCAGCGTCACCGGCCAAGACCCGTGTCGCGCTTGATAAACCAATCCCACCGGAAGTTCAGAGGGTGGTAAAAGATGCGGACCTTTTGGAAATGGCGGCTAGCGCGCAAGAATACCTGGCAGCAGGATATGTAGAAGCCAAGACGTGGCGGGACGGCGTGAAAGATAAACTCAAGACGAAGACGGCGCGGCACTGGTACCGGGAACTCTGCCGGACCAAGCCGGACGCCTGGTACAAAGCAGCAAAATAAAAGAAGGGAAAAAGAAAAATAAAGCAAGCGGTAGGCTTACGCCGCGCCCTTCTTCTCTACAGCGGCCGCATACGCGTCTAACTGCGCATCGTTCGTTCCGGCCGAAGCGCCCGCAAGTCGAATCACGTGCAGCACTTTTCCTTGGCGGAACGCCACGGCACGCACGGTCCAAGGCTTGTTCCCCTCGGCGTAGCGGTTCTGGTATTGGAACGCAAAAGCGTGCGACGCATCGCCGTGAGCGGACAGGGAAATCCCGACGGCCTTCGTGGCGATGACGGCCTTGGTCTTCTTGTCCGGCCATGCCGTCCAGCACTCCGATGCTTTGGCGGCCACGGACGCGTTCCACGCTGCGAACGCACGTGAGGCGGCGGATTCGTCGGAAAACACCATGACATAGTGCGTGATGTAGCGCTCGCTGCGCGCCCCGTTTGCGTCGATGGGCGTGCCGTTGACCAGCACGGTGCGGAAGCCGAACTGGAAAGCAAACGCAGACGCGTCGGACGCCGAAAGGTTGCCGCACGACAATGCGCCTAAGCGGCTGGAATCTTTCTTGAGTCCGCCGATGAACCAGTTGGCCACGGGCTGCGGGCTCAATAACAGTCGATAATCTTCCATGGGTTGCGCAGCAATCTCGTTGAGGACGCCGCCCAACGGGCGCAAGTCGGACGTGCGCAAGGTGACGAATCCGGAAATCGACGGCTTTGATGCGGAGGCCGGTTGAGACGCGCGGCGACTGATGACCGTCGGCATGTGCGCCGTGCCTTTGGGTGAAGGCGCGGCTGCTGCGGCGATGCCGGAGCTGAACGGGGAGGAGCCGGATGAGAAGGAAATAAACGACGGGAGCACGTCGGGCAGAGCGGTGGATTGTGCATCCAACGACGCGGAAAAAGCGGACGCCAGAAGCGACAGGACGACGAATGACAATACGAAAGACTTCACGACACCACCCTCGCAGCGGGTATCGGGACGTGCGCCTATATGGATTCGTGCATAGACTACATAGTTCGAAGCAAAGCAGCGGCACGTTAAGGCAAGGTCGGACTCCCCGCTAACGAGAAAACGCTTAAACAAGTGCAGTCATAGGCCACCATGGCCAGCAAAGCCCGCACCGTCCCGTCTTTCCTGAAGCAACGGCCCAGCAGCCGCTTAGCACTCGCCCGCTTGGATCGCAGCATGCCGGTCAACGAGGAAAAGCTTTTGGAAGCCGTCCGAAGCAAAGTGGCGATTCCGGCGGTTTCACGAATCAATTTCATCAATGGACACCGTACACGACAGGGATTGGGCCGCGTGTCGGCTGAAGATCTCCGTGATTTGTTTTTCATCCCCATCCGATTCCCAGGAGCCTACCGGCAAGAGCGACGGTTGAACAAGTCGGTCCGCAGTTCGACACTCTGGAACCGCAGTGAATTCTTCACGCCATCCGGCACATTTATCTACAAGGGAGTTGGCACCTCACCCACTGCACGCCGCATGCGTGAAATCATCTCGGAGGCGAGGAACGAAGCCCCACAACAAGCGCCGACGCGGGGTTTCGGGGCAGTCATTACGAACGAGAGAACGCAGGTGCCTGAACATCAGTTCTGGGGCGGGCTTCGTAAGGGGGCCGTGTTGGAAGTCCTGGAAAACATCAACACCATCCAAAATGAATACCGAAAGGCCATTCTGCAGCGCGATCCCGTTGCATTGGAGGCAAGGCAAGCGGGATTCGAGACGTTGCCCCTACCGGAGCATATCGGCGCGTTCGAACCGCTGCAAGTCCCGGCCATCACATTGTACGATCTCGAACGTCTGGGGAAAAAACGCACGCCGCTGCGCATCCGACGGATTGCAAAGGACTGCCTCATCAATCTGAGTAAAAAATCCAAGGATCAGTGGCGGGTTTGGCTGTATGCGGCGCCCCATGCCAATCGGACCCTCGAGCTGGCAGAAGCAAAGCCGAGACCGTTCAAACAGTTCTTGGCGTCTCATAGCGTGACCATCGGGAGGACCCAGGCCTACTTAGGGGGTAAGCCAGTTGCACCGGCAAAAGCCGAACAGCACATCATGGACCGGCACGTCAAATCAACCGCGGCCGTAATCCACATCGCAAACCATCGGCTTGGATGGTCGCTGTCCGGCGGCGTCATGGGCAGCGTCCTGAGTCCCCAGAATACCGGGCCGGGAGGTCATTTTGACTGGGACACGGTGGAAACGGCAACCCGTGAAAAATACAGGGAGGACATCCGAGTCGCACGGCAAAACATCCGAATGAGTAGGGTTGGAGTTGGGCGGCCATTCTTTCGCATGAAGATAGCGTTAGCCGAGTCGATGGACGACGCGGGAAAGGATATCACGATTCCATTGACCGACATTTTTACTTTGGAAAAAAAAGAACACTTTCGACAATTGGTGGGATTGCTCCGTCAAGGGCGAATCTGGCTTTCGAGGCGGCAAGAAAGGCGAAAAAACAGGTCGATAGTCCATTAACGCTATGGCGACGCGATTTCGGCTTTGCTGCGGGCCGCTTCGATTTCGTCCCGCTCGCGTTTGAGCTCGGCCAGTAGGTCCTTGACTTTGAAGTTTTCCGACATTTCCGTCACCGTGGCGAAGATGGCCTTCGGCATGGCCTTGTTCAGACGGTACGCGTCGATGACGGCGTGCAGTTCCTTGTCGGAAAAGCCGGATAACAAAATAATCTTCGTGTCCTTGCCATTGGCGTGGTTGCCTTGGTCCACGGGCAAAAACGTGTTTTGATTTGGGGAGGCGACAGGATCCGGCATCGAAAAACGACCACAAACGCAGTTGATGAAAGACGGCTCAAATCAGATGATCAGCAGCACGCCGACGAGGCCGGCCACGACCACCCACCAAGCCGCGTCGTCCGACAACGGGTTGGACAAGAGGTTCGTCAACTGTCCGAAAAGTGAAAACGTGACGAAGAGCATCGCGTTGGTGATGACGGCCAGGACCATCTTACGCCATTCTCCGGGGAAGCGGCAGGATTTCGCCGCACTTCTTGCAGATTTTTTCCTTGCGTTTGTAGTTGAATTCGAACGCCGATCCGCCGCAATGCGGACAACCGCTGGCGCCGCCGCCGGGGTTGGAATGATAGCTTTTCCACGCGTCCTTCGTGTCGCCATACACCATGGCGCCCGACGTCGAGTAGACTTTGGGCGAGGACTCCGTTCCGGGCTTGGCCGTGCCGGCTGGCGTCGCGGCAGGAATAGTTTCCGGCAGCGGGTCGCGCGTGAATTCAAGTTTGTCCGAGTCGCAACGCGAGCAGCGCGAGACGCGGGAATTGTCATCCGTCTTGAATTCCAGACGGCAGTTCTTGCATCGGACTTTCATGCACCTTTTTGTGAAAAAACCCGCTTAAAAACAGCCGCTTCGGCGCTCCGACGCTTCTAACGCATCCGCGCAACAACTAAAAAATGCGAACGTTTATTTTTCCCACCGCCCCCCGGATTGACGCAAACAACCCGTGAAACGGTGAAACTCCCTCATGAAATACCTCCTCGTCGTCCTGGACGGCGTCGGCGACTTGCCGCACCCGGACCTCCATGGAAAAACGCCGCTGCAGGCCGCCCAAGCGCCGGCGTTACAGCAATTGGCCAAGAACGGCCAAACCGGCCACTTGCGCATCGCGCAGAACATTGCTCCGGAATCCGACGTCGGCGTCTGCAGCGTGTTAGGGCACAACCCGTTTGAGAACCACGTCGGCCGCGGCCTGTTGGAAGCCAGAGGCGCAGGTCTTGCGTTTAAGACGGGCGACTTGGCGTTGCGCGCCAACTTCGCCACCTGCGGGCCCGACGGAAAGACCTTGTTGGACCGCCGCGCCGGACGCGGGTTAAGCCAACCGGACGCCCAAGCGCTGGCTGAGCAAATCAACCGCCACGTCAAACTCACCGGCGCCACGTTCGAATTCAAAGCCACCAAAGGTCACCGCGGAGTCTTGGTTATCCACGCCCAAGAGCCTCTGGAATCACACATCACCAACACGGACCCGGCGTACGAAGTCATTAACGGCCTCGGTTCGGCCAAATCCGCGTTCCCAATGGCCATCACGCCCGCTCACGCCTGGAAAGACGAGCTCGGCTCTCGCCTCGCCGCCCAATTGGTCAACGAATTCACGGAAAAAAGCTTCCAAGTGCTGGAGGAAAGTGCGACGAACGCTCGCCTACGGCAAGACGGCCAACTGCCGGCCAACTGCCTGTTGTTACGGGACCCGGAAAGCAGGGACAAGAAACTCAAGGCCCTCCCCGGAAATTGGGCCATCCTGTCGGAAATGCCCATGGAGGAAGGCATCGCGCAATTGATGGATATGGCCATCGAGCCGATGCATCACGACGCGGACCTCGAAAAAACCTACCGGCTCATCGCGCAACAGACCGTGCACGCGTTGGAAATGTACGACGGCATCTACGTGCACCTCAAGGCGCCCGACGTGTTCGGACACGACGGCGACGCCAAAGGCAAGACGCACAGCATCGAACAGATCGACGCGTTCTTCTTCAAGCCCCTCATGGAGAAACTGGACCTCGAAAACGTGCGCATCGCCATTACCGGGGATCACAGCACGCCGTGCATCCGCCACGCCCACTCCTCCGACCCCGTGCCGTTCTTGCTGTCCGGCGCCGGCATCGCGGCGGAAGGCCAGCCTTTTGACGAGACCAACTCCAAACCCACCATCAACGGGTGGGAACTGATGCCTCGGCTCTTGAAGTAGAAATTACGCGGCCTTTTGCTAAGCTGCGACGTACAACAACTCGGCCACCAGCGCTGCCAAGTAGACCAACAACAACACGGCACCTTCGTACTTGGTCACGCGGCCTTTGATGGTGAAGCCCATGAACAAAAACGTGATGATTAACAGCGCCGGCAGCGTGATGGCCCGGCTGGACGCCTCCAACGTCACGGGTTGCAGGATGGTGAACACGCCCACGCTGACGAGCAAGGGGAAGATGTTCGAGCCGATCGTCTCGGAAACGGCCAGTTCTTCCAAGCCGCGACGCGTGGCCTGGATGGCCGCCGCCAAGTTCGGCAAGCTGGGGCCCAAAGCCCCCAGCGTGATGCCGATGATCAAGTCGGACACGCCGAACGTCGAGCCGAAGTAAATCAACGAGTCGGTAAAGAACTGCGCGCCGACCAACAGCGTGATGCCGCCGGCCAGGAACACCCCTAAACCGTCCCGCAGAACGATGGGCCCCAGATGGACCTTGCCAATCAACTCCAACGTGCGGACCATCTGCTTGCCTTCTTTTTGCGATTCTTTCTTGCCCAAAATGCGTTCCTGCTGGTAGACGTTGATCAAGTACGGCACGAACAACAACAGGAACACCGTGCCGTCCACGCGGTCCAACACGCCATCGTTGAGCGCCATGGCGGCGACGATGATAGTGGCCACCATCATGAACACCAAGTCACGCAACAACATCACGCGCGAGACGCGCAGCGGCCGGATCATGCTGCAGATGCCGATGATGAGGCCGATGTTGACGATGACGGAACCGATGATCGTACCCAACCCGATCTGGGGGTGGCCCTTGAGGACGGCCGAGCTTGCCACCACCAACTCCGGCAAGCTGAGCATGACGGATACGAGGATCAGGCCCACGGCCACGCTGGTGGTGTGGAAACGTTCAGCCACGTGCGCTGCCGAATCCGTCACCCATTCCGCGCCTTTCAACAACAACGCCGTGCCGCCCAACAAGAGGCCGACATTGAACAATAACGGCAGGACCATGATACCAGCTTTTCGAACCGCGTTTTAATAGGCCTTTGGAAGAGCAGACGAAACGGCGGCAGAGGCTACACCCCAGGGTGGGAAAAAAATGGCAAAATCATCGAATGCAAAAAAAACAAGAAAAGAAAAATCGCGCCGGCAGCCGCAAAAAAAAGTTAGGGGAGACGAAAGTGCGTCAAACCCACGCCGTCTTCTTCGATGCGGAGCAACCGGTTGTACTTCGCCGTACGCTCGCCCCGCGCAGGAGCCCCCAATTTGATCTGGCCACACGCAAGCGCCGTCGCCAAATCCGAAATGAACGCGTCCTCCGTCTCGCCGGAACGGTGCGACACCATGACGTTCCAACCGAACGACTCGGCGGACTGCGCAGCGGCCACGCTCTCACTCAGCGTACCGATTTGATTGACTTTCAACAACAAGGCGTTACAACTCAACTGGCCCCGATCGATGCGCGCCGGATTCGTCACCAACAAATCGTCGCCCACCACCTGGCATTTGCCGGACAACGCGGCACGCAGGCGAGCAAAATCGTCGAACGATTCCTCGTGAAACGGATCCTCGATGCTGACAAAGCGGTATTGGCCCTGCAGCTCGACGTAATAATTCAACAATTCGTGAGCCGTCATAATCTTGCCGTCCACGTGGTACGCACCGGTCCGCACGTCGTAGAATTCGGACGCCGCACAATCCAACGCCAACGCCATTTTCTGCGAGTACCCGTTTTCCTCCACCGCCCGCCAAATGAGGTCCAACGCCTGCCGCACGTTCTGTACGTCCGGCGCAATGCCGCCTTCGTCTCCCACGT
>ORJL010063847.1_pt1 | contig 57540 bp, 53 predicted proteins | sample 1779941 | NCBI WGS metagenome assembly ORJL01 (sample SAMEA104232317, study PRJEB22302) | groundwater metagenome | biome: forest; feature: aquifer; material: groundwater | place: USA | collected 2011-08-07 | depth 5.8 m | reverse complement strand
GGCCCCGCTTGTCCGGCGGCGAGCAGCAGCGCCTGGCGCTGGCCGGGGTCGAAGCCCCGTGGCCCGCGGTCCTGGTCCTCGACGAGCCGACCGCGAACCTCGATCCGGCCGGGGCGACGGCGCTGTTCGAGCGACTCGCGATGATCAAGGCCGAGCGCCGCACCACCGTTGTCCTCGTCGAGCATCGGGCGGACCTGGCGTGGCCGCTCGCCGATCTCGTGCTGGCGCTGGATGCGACCGGTGTACCCATCGATCTGGGGGTGCCCGCGGATGTGCTGGCCCGTTCCGGGGATCGCCTCGCCCGCGAGGGGATCTGGCTGCCCACCGATGCCTCGTCACGGGCGGCTCCCGAGACCTTTGCGTCCGGCGAGACCCTCGCGTCCGGCTCCGGACCCACGAACGGCATCGGAGCTGATCTGGTGGAGCTTCGGCAGGTCCGGTTCGAGTACGCACGGGGCAACCCGGTCGTGCGGGATGTCGAACTCGGGATCGGGGCGGGGGAGCGCGTTGCCGTCGTGGGGCCGAATGGCAGCGGGAAGTCCACGCTCCTGCGACTGATCGCCGGGCTCCTGCGACCGCGCCTCGGGTCGGTCCGCCTCGACGGTCGAGATCCGGCGCGGCTTCCGGCAACGCGACTCGCCGAGCTCGCCGGATACATCTTCCAGGACCCCGAGCTCGGCTTCCTCGCGGATTCCGTGGCGGGCGAGATCACGCTCGGACTTGATGCGGCGTCGACGGCCCGGGCGACCACTCTCCTCGAGCGCCTTGGTTTGCCGCTCGAGCGGTTCGGAGGGCGCAGCCCGTATCGCCTGTCGGGCGGCGAGCAGCGCCGGCTGTCCGTCGCGACCGCGCTCGCGCGTCGCCCGCGCCTCCTCGTCCTGGACGAACCGACCTTTGGCCAGGATCGCCGCGGCTGGGAGGCCATGGCCGCAATCGTCGCGGAACTCGTGGGGGAGGGGACCGCGGTTGTCGCCGCGACGCACGATGACCGGTTCGCCGCGACCGTCGCTCGCCGCCGGATCGAGATGGCGGACGGCTGGGTCGTGGCCGATGACGGCCCGAACCGCGGACCGGCAGCGTCACACCGTCTCGTGGGCGCCTGATGCTCACCCCGATTGACCTGACCGCCGCCCAGGAGCGGAGCCTCCTCGGCCGGGCGAGCCCGCTGGTCAAGCTGGCGCTGGCGCTGGCCTGGCTCGTGGGTCTGGCCTTCACGCTCAGGGCGGGCCCGCCTGCGCTCCTCACCGGTGTCGCCATCGCCGCCGGCCTCGCGTTCGGGCGCATCCCGCCGGGCCGCCTGGCCCGAGGATTGGCGCCACTTGCCCTCGTGGCCGCGTCCATCGCCCTCGCGAACCTCGTGTTCTCAGCGTCCAACGCCAATCCGTCGTCCGCGGAGTTCGCCCGGATCGGACCACTCAGGCTGACTCGCGAGGCCGCCGAGGTTGCGGCCGCCCTCGGCGCACGCGTCCTCGCGATCGTGTCCGTCGGCGCGGTGTTCGCTCAGACCACCGACCCGACCCGGCTCGTGGACGCACTGGTCCAGCAGGGGCGCGTCCCCGCACGGTTCGCGTACGGCGCACTTGCCGCATACCAGGCCGTGCCGCGCCTCGGCGAGGACCTCGCCACGCTCCGCCACGCTCGCCGCATCCGCGGACTGGGCGCGGCCTGGCACCCGCGACTCCTGATCGGCCTGCTCATCCGCGCGATCCGGCACGCGGACCAGCTCGCCCTGGCAATGGATGCGCGTGCCTTCGGGAGTGGTCCGCGGACCACCTTCAGGCCGATCGCCTGGCGATGGACGGACCTCCTGGTGGGCGTCGGTGGCCTCGCCGCCCTGGGCATCGCCCTCATTCGCTAGCACGGCCGGTTCGCGGGCTGGAACGCGTTTCCCCTGCTGGCGCACAATGTCGGGACAACCCTCGACCCGACGTGCGCGCCCGACCGGCGTGCCCGCGCCGCAGCCCTCCGGAGGTACGCCCGATGACCGAGGTCATGGACAAGGTCCACACGCTTCAGCAGTTCATCAACGGCCAATGGGTCGACAGCGCGAGTGGCAAGACCCTCGCCGTCGAGAACCCGGCCAACGGCAAGGTGATCGCGCACGTCCCGGCGTCGGACGCGGAGGATGTGGATCGCGCGGCCCAGGCCGCCGCCACGGCGTTCGAATCCTGGAAGAAGACGACCCCGGCGGAACGAATGACGGTGCTCCTCAAGCTCGCCGACGCCATCGAGGCCAACGCTGAGGAGCTGACCCGTCTCGAGAGTGCCCATTCCGGCAAGCCGCTCAACGTCGCCGCGGTGGATATGCCGGTCATCGCCGACAACCTGCGCTTCTTCGCCGGCGCCGCTCGAAACCTCGAGGGCAAGGCCGCGAACGAGTACATCGCCGATCGGACCTCGATCATCCGGCGCGAGCCGGTGGGCGTCGTCGCCTCGATCGCCCCGTGGAACTACCCGCTCATGATGGCCGGCTGGAAGATCGGCCCGGCGCTCGCGGCCGGCAACACGGTCGTGCTCAAGCCGTCGGCGCGCACCCCGCTCACCGCGATCAAGCTCGCGGAGATCGCCGCGGACATCTTTCCTCCGGGCGTGCTGAACGTCGTCTGCGGCACCGGCGATGCGATCGGCCCGGCCCTCGTTGCGCACCCCAAGGTCGGCATGATCTCGCTGACCGGCGACACGGACACGGGCAAGAAGATCGCCCGGGTGGCCGCGGACCACGTGAAGCGGCTTCACCTGGAGCTCGGCGGCAAGGCGCCGGTGATCATCTTCGATGACGCGGACCTCGATCTGGCGGCGGAGATCCTCCGCTTCGCGAGCTACTGGAACAGCGGCCAGGACTGCACGGCCGCCTGCCGCGTGATCGCCGGCCCGAAGGTCTACGACAAGTTCGTCGCCAAGCTGTCCGATCAGGTCAAGCAAATGAAGTGGGGCGACCCCACCACCGGCGAGGAGCTCGAGATGGGCTCGCTCATCTCGAAGGGCCAGGTGGACCGGGTCGCCGGGATGGTGGACCGGGCGCGGGACGGCGCCGAGGTCGTCGTCGGCGGTCACAGGCCGGATCTCGGCGGCGCGTACTACGAGCCGACGGTGGTCGCGGGCCCGGACCAGAAGAGCGAGATCATCCAGGACGAGGTCTTCGGGCCGGTCGTCACGGTCCAGCGCTTCGCGGACGAGGACCAGGCGATCGCCTGGGCCAACGACGTCCGTTTCGGGCTTGCCGCGTCCGTCTGGACGTCCGACATCGGCCGGGCGATGCGCGTGGCAAAGGCCATCCAGTTCGGCACGGTCTGGATCAACGACCACTTCACGCTCGCGTCCGAGATGCCCCACGGCGGCTTCAAGGAGTCGGGCTACGGCAAGGACCAGTCGATGTACGCGATCGAGGACTACACGATCGTCAAGCACGTGATGCTGAAGATCTGACCCCGCGCCGAGGGCCGGCCCGCCGGGGTCGGCTCAGGCGATCGCGCCGTGTGCCGCCGCTGTGCCTTCGGCGACCCCGCCACCCAGGAGTGTCACGACGGCATCGGCCGCCGCGCGTCCCTGGCCGATGCAATCGGGCAGCCCGACACCCCGGTACGCCCCGCCCGCGATCCGGAGCGCCGGGAAGGAGGCGAGGGCCGCCTCTGCGGCCGCCACCCGGTCGAGGTGACCCACGGTGTAGTGCGGCATCGCGTCCGGGTAGCGCGAGACGCGCGTCAGCATCGGCAGGCCGCGGATCCCGAGCGGCGCCCCGAGGTCGCGGGGAGCGGCCTCGACGAGCGCCTCGTCGCTCCCGGCCTGCGTCGCCGCGCGCCCGGAGCCGATGAACGCCCTGATCAGGAGCGTCCCATCCGGGGCGCGCCCCGCCCACTTCCTCGAGCTGAGCGTGCAGGCGCTGATCGTGAGCGGCTCATCTCCGGCGACGAGGAAACCGTGGCCCACGAGGTCGTCTGGGAGCTGGTCGTCGCGGTAGGCGAGGTTGACGACCGCGGTCGTCCCGTGCGGGATCGAGCGCAGGTGCCCTGACGTCTCGGGCGAGACGTCGTCCAGCAGCCAGGCGGTGACCGGTGCGGGCGTCGCGAGGATCACTGCCTCCCCGGTGAGTCGTTCACCCCCACGGAGCCCGATCGAGGCGCCGCGCGCATCGACCTGCAGCGACTCGACGGGCGCATCCGTCCGGACCTCGACGGACGGCATCGACCAGACCGCCCGCAACAGCGCGTCGACGAGTTGCCGGGTCCCGCCCGCGAGCGTCACGAAGGGAGACGGGGGAGCGGCCGGACGCTCCCCGGCGGCGCTCGAGGCCGCAGCGGCCCGCGCCCGCGCCCACCCGTCGGACAGGCTCGCCAGGAGCAGCGAACGATGCCGGCGCTCCGCATCCCGTAGCTGGGGCACGACGGCGTCCAGGCTCAGCTCGTCGATGGGCGTTCCATACACCCCGCCGATCAGCGGCCCCGCCAGCCGGTCCACGAGCGCGCCCCCCAGCCGCCGGCGGAGGAACGGTCCGACCGCGACATCGCCGCCGTGCCCGTCGCGCGGGAGCACCAGGTCGAGACCCATCCGGAGCTTCTCGAGCGGGGAGAAGAGGCTGCTGGTGAGGAACGGCCGGAACTTGGTCGGCAGGACGAGGCCCATCCCGTCGGGGAATCGGAGGAAGCGCCCGCGCGAGCGGATGAACACAATCCGCGGCTCCTGCGGCCGGATGATCGCGTCGCCGAGCCCGAGCTCCAGGCAGAGCTGAAGGCCCGCGGGCCGGTAGCTCACAAAGGAGTCGGGCCCGTGTTCGATGACGAAGCCGTCGATCTCCTCGGTCCGGACCTTGCCGCCCAGCCGCCCGGAGCGCTCCACGAGGAGGGTCGGGATTCCGGCCCGGCCGAGCGCGTAGGCGCTCGCCAGGCCGGTGATGCCGCCGCCGACGACGAGAACGGTCACGGTCGGCTCGGTGCCCAGGCCGCCATCAGTTCGGGGCGGCCGTCTCGATCGGCGGGACGAACGGGCAGAGCGGGTCCGCCTCCAGGACGTCGCCCGTCCAGGCGAAGGCCCGTGCCCTGGAGCCGCCGCAGACCCGGGCGTACTCGCAGCGGCCGCAGCGGCCCTTGAACTGCGCCGCGTCGCGCAGGCCGGTGAAGACCGGGTGGTCGCGGTAGAGCGCGACGATGTCGTCGGTGCGCACGTTGCCGGTCGGGAGGGGAAGGAACCCCGACGGGAAGACGAACCCGTTGTTCGCGACGAACAGGATCCCGTTCCCGTCGCGGACGCCGAACCCGCGCCCGACCGTGGTGGCCGCGATGGCGGCGTCGTCCATCCCCTCGGCCTGCATCCGGCGGGTGGCGACGCGCCGGGAATGGGTCGCCTCGGTCGTCTTGATCGCGAACGGCGAGGTCCTGGACAGGTCGTACAGCCAGTGGAAGAGCTTCTCGGACTGGCCCGGATCGATCTCGCGGAGGTTGGTCCCCCGCCCGATCGAGATCAGGAAGAAGAGGCTCCAGCGGATGATCCCGACCCGGGTCATCAGCTCGTAGATGGCCGGCAGATCCGCGAGCGTCTCGTCGGTGACGAGCGTGTTCACCTGGAGGGGGAGCCCGATCTCGTGCGTCCACTCGGCGGCGCGGAGGGTCGCCTCGAAGGTGCCCGGGACGCCGCGGAAGGCGTCGTGGCGCTTGGCGGTGGAGCCGTCCAGGCTCAGGGACATCGTCTGGATCCCGGCCGCCTTCAGGGCCCGAAGCCGCTCGGGGGTGAGCTCGGGGGTCGCGGCCGGTGCCAGCGAGGCGCCGATCCCGCGGGCCGTCGCCGCCTCGACGAGCGTCTCGAGGTCCGAACGGCGGAGCGGGTCGCCGCCCGTGAAGACGAGGTGCGGATAGGGATGGCCGAATCCGGTGATCGCGTCGAGCAGGCGGAAGCCCTCCTCGGTCGACAGCTCGTCCGGTGCCCGCTCCGGGATGGCCTCCGCGCGACAGTGCCGGCAGGTGAGGCCACAGGAGAGCGTCGTCTCCCAGTAGACAAGCATCGGCGCGCGGCTGAAGACGTATCCCTCGGGCCGGACGGACCCGACGGCCCCGATCCCGGCCGGATGCCCGCCCGGATGGCCCGGATGTGCCCCCGGGTGGCCTCCGCGGTCGGTCGTTGCGGTCGCGCTGCGCTGTTCCATCATCTTCGTCCTCGTCATCCGTTGGTCGCCGTCAGGCGCTGATCGCGGCGCCCTCCGGGGCAGCGCTCGGCGCGCTCCCTTCCGTGCCGTCCAGCCCGGCGGCGGCGATGTCCGCCAGGGCCCAGATGAATCGTTCGTCGTCGTTCATCGAGCGCGCGCGCTCGAGCCGGATCCCCAGGTCGCGGGCCACCGCCTGCGCCTCGATGTCGATGTCGTAGAGGACCTCGAGGTGCTCGGCCACGAAGCCGACCGGGGAGACGACAACCTCTCGCACGCCCTCGGAAGCGAGGCGCCGGAGCTCGTCGCGCAGGTCCGGCCCGAGCCACGGCTCGCCCGTCCTGCCCGCGCTCTGGAAGGCCTGCTCGTAGTGGGCAAGGCCGAGCCTCTCCGCAACGAGCCGCGCGGTCGCGGCGATCTCGTCCGGGTAGCGATCGCCCTCGCCCACGACGCGCGCCGGCAGGCTGTGGGCCGTGAACACGACGCGGACGTCTTCGGGGTCGTCGAACCGATCGAGCGCCTCGCGCGTGGCCACAGAGAGCGCGTCGATGAAGCCCGGCTCGTCGTGCCACGACTCGACGAAGGTCGCACGCGGCGCTCCTTCGCCGACGACCGCGAGCCCGGCCTCGACGGCTCGCCAGTAGCCCGCGCCGTTCGACGAGCGCTGGGGCGCGAGGGCGATCGCGACGAACCGCTCGACGCCATCCGCGGCCATCGCCTCGACGACCGTCGCGATCCACGGCGCGATGTGGCGCATCCCCGCGTACACCGGGATGGGCCTGCCGCGGCGCGCAAGCGTGGCCTCGAGGGCCGCCCGTTGCTGCTCGACGATCCGCGACAGCGGCGAGCCGCCGCCGATCGCACGGTAGCGGTCTTTGAGCTCCTCGAGTCGCTCCGGCGGGGGCGGGTTCCCGCGGCGGATGTCGGTGTAGTAGGCCTCGACCTGGTCGAGCGTGTCGGGGCTGCCGTAGGCCATGAGCAGGACAGCGTCGCGCGGCATCTCAGGCTCCCTTGTACCGGTGGGTGTGGACGAGGTCCACGAGTCGACGGAGAACGTCGGCGTCGGTCTCCGGGAGGACGCCGTGGCCGAGGTTGAAGACGTGCCCCGGCCGGCCCGCCGCGAGGTCGAGGATCCAGCGGGAGGTCTCCTCGATGATCTCCCATGGCCCGAGAAGGAGCGCCGGATCGAGGTTGCCCTGGACGGCCCGGTCTCCGACGAGCGCCCGGCCCTCGTCGAGCGCGATCCGCCAGTCGAGCCCGATGACATCGCCGCCCGCCGCTGCCTGGAGGCGGAGCAACCCGGCCGTCCCGACGCCGAAATGCGTGGACGGGACCCCGAGCCGCCCGATGCCGTCCCACAGGCGGCGCATCCAGGGCATCACGAAGCGGCGGTAGTCGAACGGCCCAAGCCCGCCGACCCAGGAGTCGAAGACCTGGACGGCCTGCGCCCCGGCCGCGACCTGTGCGGACAGGTAGCCGATCGTAGCGGCGACGAGACGTTCCATGAGGGCATCCCAGGCCGCCGGCTCCGCATGCATGAACAGACGGGTCTTCGGGAACTCACGCGACGGGCCGCCATCGATGAGGTAGCAGGCGAGGGTGAACGGCGCCCCTGCGAACCCGATGAGCGGGACCGGGCTCTCCGCCCGGATCAGCCGGATCGCCTCGAGGAGCGGAGCAACGGCCTCCTCGGGCTCGAACGGCCGCAGACGCTCGACGTCCGCCGGCGAGGCGATGGGCCGCTCGATCACCGGCCCGACACCGGGCCTGATCTCGAAGTCGACCCCGAGCCCGCTGAACGGCGTCGTGATGTCGGCGAAAAGGATCGCCGCGTCCACGCCGAGCCGCCGGACCGGCTGGAGGGTCACTTCCGCGCACAATGCGGGGTCGCGGGTGATCTCGACCAGGGAAGCGTGCTGGCGGATCGCGCGGAACTCCGGGAGCGAGCGGCCGGCCTGGCGCATGAACCAGACCGGAGTCACGTCGACGGGAAGACTGAGGGCGGCGCGAAGGTAGCGGTCGTTTTGTGGATCCGCGGCGGGGAGTCCGGCGAGCGACGCGGGCGGCGTGCTCATGCCCGGAACGCCTCACGGGCGGCGGCCACGGTCGCCTCGACGGTCTCGGGACCGTGGGCGAGCGAGAGGAACCACGCCTCGAACTGGGAGGGCGGCAGGAGGACGCCAGCGTCAAGCATCGCCCCGAAGAAGCGGGCGTAGGCCGCCCGGTCGGAGGCCATCGCCTCGTCGGTCGTGGTCGGGATCCCGTCGCGGAAGAAGACGGTCAGCAACGAGCCGACGCGGGCGATCGCCACCGTCCGTCCGCCGCCGTCGGCGGCGTCCCGCAGGCCTTGCTCGAGCGCGGCGCCGGCCGCCTCCAGCTGCTTGTAGGCGGCATCGTCGAGGCGGGCGAGGGTAGCCGCGCCGGCAGCCATCGTGAGCGGGTGGCCGGACAGGGTCCCTGCCTGGTAGACGGGTCCGTCGGGCGCGACGAGCGCCATGAGGTCCCGGCGCCCTCCGTACGCGCCCACCGGCATCCCGCCGCCGACGATCTTGCCCAGCACCGTGAGGTCGGGCCGCACGCCGTAGCGTGCCTGGGCGCCGCCATGGGCGACCCGGAACCCGGTAATCACCTCATCGAAGACGAGGAGCGCCCCGTTCGCCCCGGTGAGGTCGCGGAGCCCTTCCAGGAAGCCCGGTGCGGGGGCGATGACACCGACGTTGGCTGCGACCGGCTCCACGATGACGGCCGCGATCCCGTCCGGGTGGCGCTCGAAGGCAGAACGGACTCCATCGAGGTCGTTGATCGGAACGACGACGGTCGCGCTCGCGACCTGGGCGGGGACACCGGCGCTCCCGGGCAGCGCGAGGGTCGCGAGCCCGGAGCCGGCTTCGACGAGCAGGCCGTCGGAGTGGCCGTGATAGCCGCCGGCGAACTTCACGACGAGGTCGCGCCCGGTCGCCCCGCGGGCAACCCGAAGGGCGCTCATCGCCGCCTCGGTTCCGGAGGAGGTGAACCGGAGCTTCTCCATCGACGGGACCGCCTCGCGGATCGCCTCGCCCAGGACGACCTCGGCGGGCGACGTGGCGCCCAGCGCGAAGCCGTTCAGGGCGGCGGTCCGCACGGCCTCGATGACGTCGGGATGGCCGTGACCGAGGATCGCGGGGCCCCAGGCGCCGATGTAGTCGACGTACCAGCGCCCGTCGGCATCGCGGACGCGCGCCCCCGCGCCGGCCTCCAGGACGAGCGGCGGCCGCCCGACCGAGCGGAACGCCCGTACGGGGCTGTTCACGCCGCCCGGGAAGAGATCCTCGGCGCGCCGGACCAGCCGTTGCTGCCGGGTCGGGGCGCTCGTGGTGGCGGCCATCACTCGGCTCCCTCGTACAGCCAGGTCGCGAGGTCGGCGGCGGCGTAGGGGATGACGAAGTCGGCGCCCGCCCGGACGATCGAAACGGCGGCCTCGAGGTGCGTCCTTCGGCGGTCGATCCAGCCGAGCCGCGCCGCGGCCTCGATCTGGGCGTATTCGCCGCTCACCTGGTAGGCCGCGATGGGGAGGTCGAACCTTGCCCTCGCGGCGGCGAGGATATCGAGCGAGGGCATGGCGGGCTTGACGAGGAGCGCGTCGGCGCCCTCATCGACATCGATCTGCATCTCGCGGAGCGCCTCGCGGCGGTTCGCCGGGTCCATCTGGTAGCCCCGCCGGTCCCCGAAAGCGGGAGCGGAGTCCGCTGCCTCGCGGAATGGTCCGTAGTAGGCGGAGGCGGTCTTCGCCGCGTAGGCGAGGATCGAGGTGCCGGTGGCTCCGTCGGCGTCGAGTGCCGCACGGATCGCGGAGACCTGCCCGTCCATCATCGCGCTCGGGGCGACGATGTCCGCGCCCGCCCGGGCCTGCGAGACCGCCGTCTGGGCCAGCCGCGCGATCGACGCGTCGTTGTCCACGGCACCGTCGCTCGAGAGGGGGCCGCAGTGACCATGGTCCGTGTACTCGCACAGGCAGGTATCGGCCAGGAGCACGAGGTCCGGGCCCGCGTCGCGCAGGCGACGGAGCGTCTCCTGCACAATCCCGTCCTCGATCCAGGCCCCGCTCCCGACCGCGTCCTTCGACGCCGGCAGGCCGAACAGGATGACGCCGCCGATCCCGAGCTCGGCGTAGCGAGCAGTCTCGGCGACGGCCTCGTCCGGGGAGAGGCGCGCGACGCCGGGGAGCGAGGAGATCGGGCTTCGGAGGCCGCGCCCGGGCTGGACGAAGATCGGGGCGACGAGCTGGCGCGGGTGGATCCTGGTCTCGCGCACGAGCGAACGGAGGGCCGACGTCCGGCGCATCCGGCGCAGCCGATGGGCGGGATCGACCGTCGGCGAGGGGACCTCGACCTCGGGCTCCGGGACGAGAGGCACGGGATCGACGAGCAGGTTCACGCGGGCTCCTCCTCGCTCGGCTCGGGCGCCGGATGGTGGAGCCCCGGCGTCAGGGCGTCGCTGATGCGATCGGCTAACTGGAGTGGTGTTGTGTCGGGCGCGATGAGGACGCGTTCGAAGCCTGCGGCCCGGGCGACCACCCCGGTGGTCTCGCCGAGGCAGCCGGCGAGCGTTCGTCGGGCGAGGCGCCGGTGGGCCGACCCGAGCAGCCCCAGGAGGCCGCGCACGGTCGAGCCGCTCGTGAAGACGATCGCCTCGAGATCACCGGCTGCGAAGAGGGCGCGGAGCCGCTCGCGCGAGGCCTCGGGTGCCTCGTGGGTGCGGTACGCGATCACGGCATCGACGCGGGCGCCCCGTGCCTCGAGGGCCGCGACGAGGCGGCCGTCGGCGATGTCGGCCCGGGGCAGGAGGACCGTGTCACCGGGCGCCACGGGAAGCTCGGCCGCGAGGGTCTCGCCCCCTGCGGCGCTGGGTGTGAACGCAACGCGGATCCCGCGCGCCTCCAGCTCGGCCTTCGTGGCGGAACCGACCGCCGCCCATCGCGCGCTCGTGAGGTCCGCGCCAAGTCGGGCCGCGGCATCGAGGATCGCCGCGCCGCCATTCGCACTCGTGACGACGATCCAGCTCGCTTCGGTGGCCCGCAGGACCGCGGCGTCGAGCGCGCCCCCGGCGTCGACGGGGCGGATCTCGATGGTCGGGATCGCGATCGGTTCCAGGCCGCGCGCGGCGAGGGCCTCGATCTGGCGCTCCGCCTGTGCGGCCGGGCGGGTGACCAGCACTCGCGGTCGCTGGTTCGTGGCGCCGGCTACCCGCCGGCCGTCGCGAAGGCCCGCCAGCTCCGCGGTCAGGCGAGACGCCAGGCCCGCCGCCAGGACAATCCGGTCCGCGACCTTGCCTCGCACCTCTCCCCACGCGACCGTGGGGCGCTCGCCCTCGGGGGTGCGCGGCGCCGCCGTGCCCGCCGTGCCCGCGAGGAGCACGATCTCTTCGCCCTCCACGCGCCCGAGTGCCCCGATCGGCGCCCGGCACCCGCCGCCCGACGCCCGGAGGAAGCCCCGCTCGGCCTCGACCGCGGCGCGTGTCGCCGGGTCGTCCAGGCGAGAGAGCCAGGCGAGGGCGATCTCGTCGTCGGCTCGGCACTGGATCGCGAGCGAACCCTGTCCCGGTGCCGGCGGAACGAGCTCCACGGGAATGATCTGGCCGATCCGGTCCGCGCGTCCCAGCCTGGCCAACCCGGCGACCGCGAGGATGAGCGCATCCGTCTCGCCTGCATCGAGGCGGCGCAGCCGCGTGTCCACGTTCCCGTGGAGCGGGTGAACGTGGAGGTCGGGCCGTACGACGCGGAGGAAAGTCCCGCGACGGGGGCTGTCGGTTCCCACGCGGGCTCCGATGGGCAGGCTCTTGAGCGTCGCTCCCGCCTCGCGGCCAACGAGTGCGTCGCTCGCGTCCTCGCGTGCCGGGTAGGCCGCGATCGCGAGTCCGGGGTGCTCGGTCGTGGGGACGTCCTTTGCGCTGTGGACGGCGAGGTCCACCTCGCCCGCCAGGAGTGCCGTCTCGATCGCGCCGACGAACGCGCCCTCGCCCCACGTCGTGTCGGGCGGTTGATCGTCGCCCAGGGTCCGGACCGTGACGAGCTCGACCTCCGCGCCGAGCGCTCGCAGCGCCTCGGCGATGGTTGACGACTGGGCCACGGCAAGGGCACTGCCGCGGGTGCCAAGGCGGAAGCTCGGAATGACGGCGACGCTCGCCGGAGCGGGTGCTGGGGACGCGGTCATGGTCAGACTCGGAAGAGCTCACGCGCGGCGCGTTCGAGGTCGCCGGAGCTGTCGTCGTTCAGCGCGCTGAGGGGCGCATGGAGGATCGCGGCGACAAGTCGGTGACTCATCTGGTCGACGATCGCGAGTTCCTCGGCAGCGAGGGATGGAACGCGACGGCGCAGGCGTTCGAACTCGGCGCGACGGTGCTGCTCGGCGGTTGCCACGACTGCCTGGATGGCCGGGACGGCGTGGCGCCTCCGCAACCAGTGACCATAGTCGCGGCCGGTCTCGGAGATCAGTTTCTCCAGCCGGTGGCGGACCCGCTCCCCGGGGCCGCCGTCGTCGTCCGCGAGATCATCGACGGAGACGAACCTTGCTCCGAGACCCTCCTGAAGCGCTTCCGAGACGGCCGGTGGCGACGAGAGGTCGACGACCGGCGCGGCGAGCTCTATCAGCCGGTCCATGTCCCGCGGTCCCACGGGCCATGCGCCGCCGATGGCGACGACGATGCCGTCGAGATCGTCGATAGCGCCCTCGATGCCGAACGGGATGGCCGTCCCGCCGACCTCACGGGCGAGTTGCGTGGCCCGCTCGAGGCCGCGGTTCGTGATGACGACCGAGCACCCGCGTCGCGCCGCGGCGAAGGCGGCGAGCCGGCCCATCCTCCCGACGCCAACGACGAGGATCCGCCTGCCGGCGAGCGGGCCGATCACCCCCGCGATCCGGTCGAGGGCGACATCCGCGAGCGAGCGCGGAGAGCCGTTGAACCACGCGTGCGCGATCCGCCCGGCATGGAGCGCCGCCTGGAATAGCCGGTCGAGGGTGGGATCGAGGGCTCGCTCGGCCTGGCGCGCGGCGATCGTCTCGCGGAGTTGGTGAAGGATCTGCGTCTCGCCGAACACGGCGCTGTCGAGGCCGCACCCGACCGAGATCAGGTGGCGCGCCGCGGCGGCGTCGTCGAGCAGCCTGCCTCCGACCGGGAGCGCGGGGAGCTCGCCGAGGAAGGTCTGCGGGGCGACGTACAGCTCCACGCGGTGGCACGTGTGCACGACCACGTGCCCGGGGCCTTCGCCGAGCGCGGCGAGCGCGGACGCGAACGCCTCCCGCCGCAGGCTGGGGACGGACCGCGCGTGGGTCACCAGCGCGAGGATCGTGGCGCCGGGCAGGCCGGTCGGATAGGAAGGGGAGGGGGTCTGCTCGAGGAGTGTCACGCCGGGCCTCCCGTCGAGGCGATCGCCCGGCGCGTGGCTCGCGACCGCGATCGGGGAGCGGCAAGGGCCTCCGGCGTCGTCGCCGATGTGGGCTCCGCGAGGTCGTGGTGCCCCCGGAGGTGGGCGAGGAGGAGGCGATCGAAGACGCGCGAGGCCGCGAGGAGCAGGTCCATCGCCTCATCGGCCTCCAGTCGGCGGCGCCGCGCGATCCGACCGAGCTCGTGGAGGAACGGTAGTCGGAACCGGAGGAACGTCTCCGTCAGGACGTCGATGTCGATGCCGTGATCACGTGCCAAGGCACCGTAGCGGGCGGACGCGTCGAGCGCTCCAAGGAGCGACGCCTCGCTCTCGTCGGGCGTCGCGGCGTCCAGGAAGCCAAGGACGCCGGCAAGGATTCGCCGTCCATGCTCGCGGAACGACTCGAGCTCCGCGTCGTCGAGGTCACGGACCCACTCGCCGGGCACGATGTGACTCGTCATCTCGCGCCGGTACTGCCGGACCACTCGATCCGGCGTCTCGCCGAGCTCGTGCAGCCTGCGGCGGCGCCTCACTCCGCTGGGGAGAAGGCCCAGGATGGAGCTCCGGGCGAACCGCCGGTGCCCACCCGGGGTGACGAATGCCTCGACGTCGCCGGCCTCCGTCCACCGACGGAGCGTGGCGGGCGAAACGCCGATCAGGTCGCTCGCTTCCTGGATGGTCAGCCAGGCGCGGGCGGGACGGGGTGCGTCCTTCATCCGATCCTCTGCCTCCTTGATCCGCTCGGGCATGCGCAAGTCCTTCGAATCGCCTGCACTTTCCATCCGCGGACGAGCAGCGTCGCGGTAGGTATGGATAATATCGCGAAGATTTGGGAGTTGCGCGCTCGCGCCGCTCGTCCGATTCGGCCACCCGAGGATGTCGATGAGCAACTACGTGCAGGCCCTCGCGCTCGGTCTCGATCCGTCGTGGCGCCGCCTGCCGGCCGAGCACCGCGCCGCGACGGCCGCACGGTTCGGGTCCACGGTGTCCGCCGATCCCGAGGTCGTCTCGTACGTCTATTCGCTCATCGGGCTGAAGCCCGGGATCGACCTCCTGGTGTGGCGGCTTGCGCCCAGCGTCGATGCACTGGAGGAGGCCGCGGCGCGGCTCCTGCGGTCGGAACTGGGGGCTTGGCTGAGGGTCCGGGAGAGCTTCGTCGGCCTGATCCGGGAGTCGCAGTACGTCGCCAAGCCTACGAGCCAGGAGCAGTCCCTCTTCGAGGGTGAACGCTCGCGATACCTGATCGTCTATCCGTTCACGAAGTCGACCGACTGGTACCTGTCCTCCCGGGAGGTGCGGCAGGGTTCGATGAACGAGCACATGAAGGTCGGCCACAACTACCCGGGGGTGCGCCAGTTGCTCGCCTATTCCTTCGGGCTCGACGATCAGGATTTCCTGGTGGCCTACGAGACGGACGACCTGCCGTCGTTCTCCAGCCTTGTTCGCGATCTGCGCGGAACGGACGGGCGCCGATCGACCGTCCGGGACACGCCGATCCTGCTGGCCGTCCACCGGCCAATCAACGAGATCCTCGAGCTGCTGGGGGCAGGAGTGGACGAGGAAGCCACCCTCGCCGATCCAGGGAACACGTCGGCCTAACCGAGAGCCGCACGCACTTCGGGCAGTCGGGCGATGGTCTCGAGGTCGAACGGGTCGCGGAAGATCCAGATGACCTCCCGGATCCCGAGCGCCCGGTAGGCCCGGACCAGGTCAGCGACCGTCCCTGGCGGACCGCCTGCGGAAAGCGTCTCGCCGCTTCGCCCGCTCGACGGGTCAGCGTCGATGCCGTGACGGTCCTGCATCGCCACGAATGCGTGCCTCGCGAGGGGCACCGTGTCGCGGACCACGACATCTATCGTCACAGTCCGGTCGATCTCGTCGAACGGCCGCCCGACCTCCTCGCACCGCTCGCGCAGCACCGCTGAGGTCTCGGCGATCTCCTCCGGGGTCCCGTAGCCGTTCCATCGGTTGGCGTAGCGGGCCGTGGTTCGAAGCGTCTTCTGGCGTCCCGACCCGCCGATGAGGATCGGGAGCGGCTGCCGGATCGGTCGCGGCTCGCACAGGGCGTCGTGGAACGTGTAGAACCGGCCCTCATGGGTAATCCGTTCGCCATCGAGGAGGCGGCGAATGAGCATGACCGCCTCGTCGAGACGGTCGAGGCGCTCGCCGAACCCGGACCCGAAGTCGATGCCGAACGCGTCGTGCTCCCGCTCGAACCAGCCGCCCCCGAGGCCCAGGACGAACCGTCCACCCGACAGGTGGTCGATGGTCGTCGCCTGCTTCGCGATCACGCCGGGATTCCGAAAGGTGTTCGCAGCCACGAGGTGCCCGAGGGTCACCCGTGACGTGATCGTTGCGAGGCCGGCGAGGGCGGTCCAGCCCTCGAGCTTCGGGGAGCGCCAGTCGCCCTCATCGCTCAGGAGGTGGTCATCCAGCCAGATTGCATCGAAGCCGGCCGTTTCAGCGGCAAGGCAGGCGTCACGCAAGGACGGCCAATCGGTGCGCTGGATCCAGAACGCGGCGCCGATTCGCATGCCGCTATCGTACGGCCGTGCCTCGTGTCGCCGCGCCGCCGCCCGCAGCGCCGTCCCCGCCGCCCGTCTCGGCCGCAACCGCGCAGTTGCGCGTCGCGGTTCTCGCCTGGTATGCCACCCGCGGCCGCGACCTCGCCTTCCGGGCCACGACGGATCCGTACGCGATCCTGGTCTCAGAGGCGATGGCGCAACAGACCCAGGCCGCCCGCGCGGCGGAATACTGGACGCGCTTTCTGATCCAGTTTCCGACGCTCGAGGCGCTTGCCACGGCGACGCCCGCCGCCGTCCTTCGAGCGTGGCGCGGCCTCGGGTACAACCGCCGGGCACTCGCGCTACGGAAGGCCGCGATTGCGATCGCGGCCCAGCACGACGGGCGCGTTCCCGACGACCTCGAGGCGCTGCGGCGGCTCCCCGGTGTCGGGCCGTACACGGCACGCGCCGTTGCGGCCCTGGCCTTCGGACGGCGGGTCGGCGCGGTCGATGTCAACGTCCGGCGGGTGCTCTCACGGGCGATCGGCGGCTCTCTGGACGCCTTCGGGGCCGCGGAGCTGCAGACGATCGCCGATGCCAGCGTTCCATCGGAAGCGCCGGGTCTCTGGACACACGCGCTCATGGACATCGGCGCAACGTTCTGCAAGCCACGGGCGCCCCGGTGCGGGGGCTGTCCCGCCGCGCCTTGGTGCCGATACGCACAAGCCTCTGATTGGGACGGCGCCGCGGACGGGGATGTGGACGCCGCAGTCCGGGTGGTGCGTGACCGCCCGGCGCGATTCGAGACGACGAGCCGCTGGCTGAGGGGCCGGCTGCTCGATCTCCTCCGGGACGCACTCGACGAGACGTGGGCGGCAATCCCGACATCGGTGGGCCGGCACGATGCCGAATCCATCGCCGTCGCGCTCGATGGCCTGGTGCGCGACGGCCTGGCGGAGCGGCATCCCGCCGATCGCCGGCGCGCTCGGCTACCGATCGCCTGAGGCTCCGCTACGCTTCCCGTGCCGTGAATCCCGCCTCCACGCTCCCGACCCCGGATGCCTCTCCCTTGCCCGGGGACGATCCGGAGCTGTTCACGCTCGATCTCCGCGGGCTGCGTCGACGTTGGGCCGAGGCCGCCGCACGTGGGCCGATCGGCGCCGAGGCGATGGCCGGCGCGGATCTTCGGGCACACGCGTTCGGCATGCCCGGTGAGCGCCTCATGGAGCACGCCGGTACGGCAGTCGCTGCCGCGGCCCGCGCCCTCGCGGAGGCCACCGGCCGGCTTGGCCGCGGCCCGATCCTCGTCCTGTGCGGGCCCGGCAACAACGGCGGCGACGGTTTCGTGGCCGCGCGTCGGCTGGCCCAGGCCGGTTTCGATGTCATCGCCGCGCTTGTCGCCACTGCGGCCCGGCCGCAAACGCCGGACGCGACCCGGAACTGGGATCGCCTCGCCGCCGAGCCGCGCGTCACGCGGCTCCACGCACCCGTCGCACGAGATCTCGTGATCCTCGGCGGGGAGATCGAACGCGCTTCCGTCGTGGTGGACGCCCTCCTCGGCACGGGCGTGGCCGGTGCCCTGCGCGAACCGATCCGGGGCGCCGTTGAGCTGATCGCCCGTGCTCGCGCAGCCGGGGTGCCCGTCGTCGCGGTTGACACTCCAACGGCCGTCGACCTGTCATCGGGCGACCCATCCGATCCCGTGGTGCAGGCAGACCTCACCGTGACCTTCCATCGTCCAAAGACCGGGCTGCGCACGCGTCGAGGCGCGGCCCTGGCCGGCAGGGTCCTCGTCGCACCGATCGGGGTCCCGCCCGAGGCCGATCGTGGCTGAGGGGGCCCAGCCGGGCCTGCGTGAGGTCGTTTTCGTGGCGGTGGTGGCCGTGGCCGTGATCCTGGGCGCAGCAATCGTGACCGGCTTCCTGCCCGATGCAGTCCAGCGCCTGGTCTTCCACGCGCCGCTGACGATCGTCGTCCTTCTGGCAGGCACCGCGTACGTACTCTGGCGCGCGGCAAGGCGTCGCCCGCCGGAGGCATGACCGTGACCACCGGGACACCCACTCCGCCGCCCGCCACCTCCGTTCCGAGCGCGCCGTCGCAGCGCGCTGCGACGCTCGCGGCCCTCGCCGGCGAGCGGTTCGACGTCCTCATCGTCGGCGGCGGCATCGTGGGGTCGGGTGCACTCCTCGACGCGGCGAGCCGCGGTCTGCGGGTCGCCCTCATCGAGCAGACGGACATCGCGGCCGGCACGTCCGGTCGGTCGTCACGGCTGATCCACGGAGGCCTGCGCTACCTGGAGCAGCTCCACTTCGGGCTCGTGGCCGAGGCGCTGGAAGAGCGGGCGCGGCTGATCCGGCTGGCGCCGCACCTCGTCCGCCTGGAGCCTTTCCTGTTCCCGATCTACGGCTGGCCGCTCGTCCACCAGGGCTTCTATGGGTCCGGCATCTTCCTGTACGACCTGCTCGGTTCCCGGCACGGCGCGGGCTTCGCCCGTCACATGGGTCCGGCTGCGGCCCTCGAGTTCGCGCCCCAGCTCCGCCGCGAGGGGCTTCAGGCCGCCATCCGCTACCACGACGGTGTCGAGGACGATGCCCGCTTCACGCTGGCGGTGGTCCGCACGGCCATGGGCCTCGGCGCGCTGGCCGCGACCCGCGTTCAGGCCGAGGCGCCGCTGCTCGAGGGCGGACGGGCGATCGGGGTTCGGGCCCGCGATCTGGCGACGGGCGCCGCACTGGAAATCCGGGCGACCCACGTGATCGACGCCACAGGCGTCTGGGCGGCCCATCCGGACGAGCGGTTCGCGCCGGTCCCGGGAGCCGGCCGGATCGTGCCCAGTCGCGGTGCTCACATCGTCATCCGACGAGACCGACTCGTGGCGCAGGGCGGGCTGACGCTCCGCATCCCCGGCCGGGTCGTGTTCATCGTCCCGTGGCCGAACCACTGGGTCATCGGCACCACGGATCACGAGGACGAACGACCCCCCGCCCGCCCCACGGCCCTGGACGAGGATGTGGACGAGCTCCTCGGCGTGGTCAACCACCGGATGACGCTCGATCTCTCGAGGGACGACATTCTCGGTACCTACGCCGGCCTGCGGCCGCTGGTCGGGGACGTCGGCGGCTCGACCGTCAAGGCGTCGCGCGAGCACAAGGTCACCACGGACCCGTCCGGGGTCGTGCGGATCGGCGGCGGCAAGTACACGACCTACCGGGTCATGGCCCGCGACACGATCGATGCCGCTCTCGGGCCCGAGGGGACGAAGGCCCGCCCCTCGCAGACGGCGGAGCTGCCGATCGTCGGGGCCGCCCCACTCGGTGACCTTGCCGTCCTGGCCGCTCGGATCGAACGCGAGACCGGGCTCCCCGGCGTCTTCGCGCGCCGTCTCGTCGACCGACACGGCACGGAGGCAGATGCGGTTCTCTCCCTCGGGCGCGAGCGAGACCTCCTGCGGCCCCTCGGATCGGAGACGGAACACCTGGAGGCCGAGGTGGCCTGGTCGGCGATGAACGAGCTGGCGAGCTCACTGGATGACGTCCTGAGCCGCCGGATGCGGCTGGCACCGGAGCTGCCGGACCGCGGAGCAGCGATCGCGCCGCGCGTGGCGGAGATCCTCGGGGCGGAGCTGGGCTGGGACGCCGCGCGTCAGTCGGCCGAGGTGAGCGCCTACCTCGGGACCGCGCGCGTGGAGTTCGGCGTCCCGGGGCGCTGAGCCGCACGTGTCCGACGATCGCCTGATCCTCGCGCTGGACCAGGGCACGACGTCGTCGCGAGCGATCGCCTTCGGGCGCGATGGCCGGCCCGTCGCGAGCGCGCAGCGTCCCTTCGAGCAGATGTTTCCATCGCCCGGACACGTCACCCATGACCCGGGGGCCATCTGGAGTACCCAACTCGCGGTCGCGCAGGAGGTGGTCGCAGCCGTCGGCGGCCCGGACCGGATCGCAGCCCTCGGGATCACGAACCAGCGCGAGACGACGATCGTCTGGGATCGCGCGACCGGAGCGCCCGTTGCCGACGCGATCGTGTGGCAGAGCCGGATCACGGCACCGGCCTGTGAGGCGCTGCGTGTCCGTGGCCTGGAACCGACATTTCGCGAGCGGACCGGGCTGCCGCTCGACGCCTACTTCTCGGGACCCAAGATCGCCCACATCCTCGACGGCGCGCCCGGGCTGCGGCAGCGGGCGGAACACGGGGAGCTGGCCTTCGGGACCGTGGACAGCTTCCTCGCCTGGCGGCTGACCGGTGGCCGCGTCCACGTCACCGACGTCTCGAATGCCAGCCGGACGCTGCTCTTCGATATTCACCGATTGGCCTGGGATGCCGAGCTGCTGGAACACGTGGGGGTCCCCGCCGCGATGCTGCCGGCGGTCGTCCCGAGCTCCGCCCTCATCGGCGAGACCGAGCCGGATCTGTTCGGTCGGTCGATTCCAATCGCGGCCCTCGCAGGCGATCAGCAGGCCGCGACCTTCGGGCAGGCGTGCTTCGAAGCCGGCCAGGCGAAGACCACGTACGGGACGGGCGCCTTCCTGCTCCTCAACACCGGCCACACTCCCGTCGCATCGCGGAATCGCCTCATCACCACGATCCTCTGGCAGCTCGGTGCCGGCGGTCCCGTGACCTACGCCCTGGAGGGATCGGTGTTCGTTGCCGGTGCGGCCGTCCAGTGGTTGCGGGACGGCCTCCACGCGTTCGAGACCTCGGAGGACGTCGAGGTGCTTGCCTCCGGGGCCGCCGATTCGGGTGGGGTGGTGGTCGTGCCCGCCTTCACCGGACTCGGCGCACCGTACTGGGATCCCGACGCGCGCGGCGCGATCCTGGGCATCACGCGCGGAACCGGGCTGGCCGAGATCGCGCGGGCGACGCTCGAATCGATCGCCCAGCAGGTCGCCGATGTCGTCGGGGCGATGGCGGCCGACACCGGACATCCCCTGGCCACCCTGCGTGTGGACGGCGGGGCCGCCCGCAACGACGGCCTGCTCCAGCTTCAGGCCGACCTTCTCGACGTCCCCGTGGAGCGGCCGGTGGTCGCCGAGACCACGGCGCTCGGAGCCGCCTATCTGGCCGGGCTTGCGGTCGGGTTCTGGTCCGGTCCAGAGGAGGTGCGCGAGCACTGGGCCCTCGAGCGGCGGTTCATGCCGTCCATGAGCTCAGCGGAACGGACCGAGCGTCGCCGGATGTGGGCACGGGCGGTCGATCGCGTCCGCGGCTGGGCGCGCCCGGACTGACCTTCAGGCCGAAGTCCTCGGCAGTGCGTCGCCGTTCAGAGTCGTGCGAAAATCAGGGCTAGGCAGGGTCCCCGATACCGCGTATGCTGCGGCTCGCCCAGATGTCACGGCACGGTCCGTGACTGCATACGCGTAGACGACCACGAACCGGACTCCTCTCACGGCTGACGCGAGAACCCGAGCGCGGGATCGACGGCGGCTACCGAGAGGAGTTCTTTCTTTGTACAACGACAAGAATCTGACCTGCGCGGATTGCGGACAGGAGTTCGTCTTCACCGCATCTGAGCAGGACTTTTACGCGCAGCGTGGCTTCACCGAGCCGCGCCGCTGCCCGTCCTGCCGGGCCAGCCGCAAGGCTGCCCGTGGGTCGAGTGGCGCGGGCTACGGCTCGGGTAGCGACTACGGCTCGTCCGGCAGCTATTCGGCTGGCGGCAGCTACAGCGCAGGCGGCTCAGGCGGCTACGGTGGCGGTGGCGGTGGCGGTGGCTACGGCAACCAGGATCGTGGCACCCGCGAAATGTTTGCGGCGACCTGCTCGAACTGCGGCAACGAGGCGAAAGTCCCGTTCCGCCCGACGAGCGGCAAGCCGGTCTACTGCTCCGATTGTTTCCGGACAATGCGGGGCTAACTCTCCTCTCGGCACGCGGGTCCATCGGGGGCCCGCGCGGAACGTGAGTCCAGTGGCGACCCGGGCAGTCAGCCGGCCCGGGTCGTTCGATTCCCGGGGGTCGGTACTGCACCCCGAGCGATGATGCTCCTGGGTTCGAGTTCGGCGTCACGACCACAAGGACGCTAGGATCGACCGATGACGACCTCATTGCTCAAGGACGCGTTCGACCATCACGTGTGGGCGACGCTGCGGCTGATCGACGCCTGCCTGCCGTTGACGAGCGAGCAGCTCGCGACGACCGTCCCGGGAACGTATGGGTCGATCCTGGACACGCTGCGCCACACGGTCGGTGGCGATGTCTCCTATCTGATCGCTGTGACGGGCGGGCGCGTGCCCACCATCGGCGAGGACGGAATGGATCTCGCGGAGTTGCACGCCGCGATGGAGACCAACGGGGCGGCGTGGGCCAGCCTGCTGGCGGAGGATCTTGATCCGGACGTCGTCGTGACGAGACATCGCGACGACGGATCGCAGAGTCTCGCTCCCATGGGCATCCGCCTCGCCCAGGCGCTGCATCACGGGACCGATCATCGAAGTCAGGTCTGCACCGCCCTTACGAATCTGGGCGTGGAGCCACCGGCGATCGATGTCTGGGACTTCGCCGACAGCGACGGGCGGCTCAGCGAAACCCCACCGTCGAGCTGACGCGCCAAGCGCCGCACGCGAGCTGACCTGCGAAGCGATGGTGCCTCGTTCCTAAGCTAAGCGGTGCCTCCGCGACCGCCTCCGCCGAGCATCGACAGATCGAACTTGCGCTCGGTGCCATGGACCAGGCGGTCGATGTTGTCGGCATGGGCCAGCCAGATGAGCGCCGGTCCCGCAGCAGCCCAGACCAGGTAGGCCGGGGGCACCGTACCCGACGCCACGGCCCAGATCAGGAGCATGGCCGGGAACAGCGCGGCGGACCCGACCAGCGATCCGAGCGACACGTAGCGTGTCACGAGGATCACGCCGATGAAGACCGGCGCCGCGATCATGATCGCGATCGGCTGGATCACGAGCATCGTTCCGACGCCCGTCCCGACGCCGCGGCCTCCACCGAACTGGAGGAAGATGGAGCGGGAGCTGCCGACGACGGCCGCGGCGGCGCAGAGCACTTCCAGCGCGGGATCCCCGCCGGTCAGCGTCCTCGCCAGCAGCACGGGGAGCGCCCCCTTGGCCAGGTCGCCGGTGACCACGAGGGTTGCCCACCTCCGGCCGAGCGCCCGCAGCGTGTTGGTTCCGCCGGTCTTGCCGGATCCGATCGTCCGCGGGTCCGGCCCGCCGGTGATGCGCGCCGCGATCACGCTGAACGGGATCGACCCCGCCACGTAGGCGATAATGACGAGCAGCACGCGGAGGAGCGTCGCGTCCACGGTTTCCCTTCCGGCACAGAGCCAGGGGCAGCTCATACGGACCCCGTAGCGGCCCGATTCGCGGCGAGTCTAGCACCGGTCGGAGGCCGTTCGGTTGCGCCCTTCGGGACGCCCCGCGTACCATCCGGTCCAATGACCCCACCGCCCTGCCGGCCCCTCGAACTGCGTGCCAACGCCGCCGGAGCGAGCCCCGCCACCGCCTGCCCGGAGACCGCCTGACCATGGCTGTCGGCTCGTCCAACGACTTCGACCTCGTCGTTCTGGGCGCGGGGACCGGCGGCTACAGCGCTGCTTTCCGGGCGGCCCAGCTGGGCCTGAAGGTCGCCCTGGTTGATGAGGACAAGATCGGCGGCACATGCCTCCATCGCGGCTGCATCCCGACCAAGGCACTCCTCGAGTCGGCCGCATTTGCCGAGCGCATTCGCCACGCAAAGGACTTCGGGATCGATCTGCCCGGCGACGCCGCGGTTGACTACGCCCGGATGGCGGCCCGGCGGGACCAGGTCGTGAAGCGGATGTGGACCGGTCTCAAGACGCTTGTCGACAAGAACAAGGTCACCTGGATCCAGGGGCGCGGCCGTCTCGAAGGCCCGACGACCGTTCGCGTCCAGATGCATGGCGAGGACGGCACGCCCGGCGCGGGCGGCGAGCGCGTTCTCCAGGGCACGGACGTGATCCTCGCCACGGGATCACGGGTGAAATCGCTGCCGGGCCTGGTGCCCGACGGGAAGCGGATCGTCACCTCGGACGACGTCCTCCTCGCCGAGTCACTCCCGAAGGACGTGATCATCGTCGGTGCGGGCGCGGTCGGCGTCGAGTTCACCTCCATGTACCACGACCTCGGTGTGAAGGTGACCCTGCTCGAGTACCTCCCGGCGGTCGTCCCGGCCGAGGATCTCGAGGTCAGCCAGCTCCTGGAACGGAGCCTGACCCGGCGTGGCGTCACGGTCATGACGAGCGCCCGATTTGTCGCGGCGGCCGTCAAGGCTGGCAAGACTGGGGTGACGATGCAGGTCGGCCCGGAGGGCAAGGAGGCGTCCGAGCTCCGCGCCGAGGTGCTGCTGGTGGCCACCGGCCGCGCCCCGAATGTCGAGGAGGTCGGCCTCGAGACGACGAAGGCGGAGCTGGATCGCGGGTTCGTCAAGGTCGATGGGCGGATGCGAACCAGGGAGCCGCATCTGTATGCGATCGGCGACGTCGTCGGTGGCCTGCTCCTCGCCCACACGGCGGCCCACGAAGGCCTCGTGGCAGCGCACGTGATCGCCGGAGACAGGGACGTCCACCCGATCGACTACGTGCAGCAGCCGCGCGCCACGTACTGCCGACCGGAGATCGCCTCGATCGGGCTGACCGAGCAGCAGTGCCAGGAGCGCGAGATCCCGTACAAGGTCGGCAAGGTCCCGTTCCAGGCGATTGCCAAGGCGATCATCGGCGGAGAGTACGAGGGCTTCGCCAAGGTCATCGGTCACCGCGACACGAACGACACGATCGGCATTCACCTCATCGGGCCGCACGCGACGGATCTCATCGCGGAGGCCTCGCTGGCCTTCCAGCTGGACGCGACGCCGGGGGAGATCGGTGGCGCGACGCATGCCCATCCCACTCTCTCCGAGATCATCGGCGAGGCGGCGATGGCCGTGGACGGCCGGTCGATCAACTTCTGAGCGGGGAGGGACGCATCGGCCGATGGCGGTAACGAGGAAGGGCCAATCGGACCTGGCGTCGTCGGTCGGCCTGACTGACGCGGACCTGCTCGGCATGTATCGCACGGTCGCGCTGGCGCGCGCGGTCGACGAGCGGATGTGGATCCTCAACCGCGCCGGCCGGATCCCGTTCGTGATCAGCGGTCAGGGTCACGAAGGCGCGCAGGTCGGCATCGCCTGGCCGCTCGAGCGCAAGAAGGACTGGATCGCGCCGTTCTACCGGTCCATCGCGACCTGCCTTGCGTTCGGCATGACGGCCCAGGACATCCTCATGGCGCAGTACGCGAAAGCCGCGGACCCGTCCTCCGGCGGGCGCCAGATGCCGGGTCACTACGGCAACGCGGAGAACAATCTGCTGTCGCTGTCCTCCCCGGTCGCGACCCAGATGCTGCACGGCGTCGGGATTGCCCTGGCAGCCAAGATCCGCGGGTCCGGCCAGGTCGCCATGACATCGATGGGCGAGGGCAGCTCCAACCAGGGCGACGTCCACGAGGGCCTGAACTTCGCCGGCATCCACAAGCTGCCGTTCATCCTGGTCATCGAGAACAACGGCTACGCGATCAGCGTCCCGAGCTCCAGGCAACTGGCCGTGGAGGACGTGGCGGACCGTGCCGCCGGCTACGGAATCCCCGGCGTCGTGGTCGATGGCTCGGACGTCCTGGCCTGCTATCGGGTCGCGAAGGAAGCCGTTGATCGCGCCCGGCGCGGCGATGGCGCCACGCTCATCGAGGCCAAGGTCATCCGACTCACCGCCCATTCATCAGACGACCAGCAGACGAAGTACCGTCCCGAACAGGAGCTTGCCGGGCTGAAGGCGCACGATGCCCTCCCGCTTTTCCGGGAGCAGCTCCGAGACGCGGGCGTGCTGACCGACGAGATCGACGCCCGGATCAGGGCCGATGTCAAGGTCGAGGTGGATGCGGCCACGGATCACGCTGAATCCGAACCGGATCCGGACCCTGCCACCGCGATGCGCTGGGTCTATGAGGAGGACTGGCCCGCGGAGACGCCGCCGGCCTGGGGACTCGGCGGGCACAAAGCCGGGGCCCATTGATGGCCCTCAAGACCTTTATCGAGGCGATTCGCGAGACGCTCGCCGAGGAGATGCGGCGCGATCCATCCGTCATCGTCCTGGGTGAGGATGTCGGCAAGAAGGGCGGCGTCTTCCTCGCGACCGACGGCCTGTGGAGCGAGTTCGGCGATGAGCGGGTCATCGACACGCCGCTTTCAGAGTCGCTGATCGTCGGCGCCTCGATCGGCGCGGCGATCAACGGCCTGCGCCCCGTCGCCGAGATCCAGTTCGCCGACTTCATCTTCCCGGCGTTCAACCAGATCCTGTCCGAGGCGGCCCGCATGCGCTACCGCTCCAACAATGGGTTCGGCGTGCCGATGACGATCCGTGCGCCGTACGGCGGCGGCGTTCACGGCGCGCTCTACCACTCGCAGTCAGTCGAGGCGTTCTTCGCCCACATCCCCGGCCTCAAGGTCGTCATTCCGTCCACGCCGTACGACGCGAAGGGCCTCCTTCGGTCCGCGATCCGCGACAACGACCCGGTGCTCTTCTTCGAGCACAAGAAGATGTACCGCTCGGTGCGTGGCGACGTGCCGGATACGGATTACACCGTGCCCCTGGGACGGGCCGCGATCACCCGCGAGGGGACCAGGATCACGGTTGTCGCCTACGGGTTGATGGCCCACTACGCGCTTGAGGCCGCCGATGTCGTGGGGGACGAGGGGATCAGCGTCGAGGTGGTCGACCTTCGGACGCTCCGCCCGATCGACAAGGAGACCGTGCTGACATCAGTTCGCAAGACCGGCAAGTGCCTCGTGGTCTATGAGGACAACCGGTTCGGTGGCTACGGCGCGGAGGTGTCGGCAATCGTCGCCGAGGAAGCGTTCGATTACCTCGACGGCCCGGTCACGCGGATCGCCGGCCCGGATGTCCCGGGCGTGCCTTACAACCACGTCCTCGAGGACTGGTTCATGGTCAATCCCGAGAAGATCGCCGACGGCATTCGGAAGCTCGCCGCCTACTGATCGCTTGGGCGATCTTGCGGCCGTCGAGGCGCGGCTCCAGGCGATCCTCGAACCGTATCGCGTCCGGGGAACAGCGTTCTGCCCGGCAGAACCAACGGCGGAAACCGCGGTCTCGGGGCCCCGCGGAGTGCAGGCGGGCACGGTGATCGGCCTCGGCCCGCGGAACGTCCGTTTCGCCGCGCCTCCGAGGGTGCAGGCACCGGGGCGGGCCAGCCGCCCTCGAACGCCACGCCCGACCGCGCGACGGGACGGCCATCGTTGGGTCCGTTCGGCGCCCAATATGGGCCGCCCGGTCGTTCTCGCGGCGGTTCTGGCGGGAACAACCTGCCCGGCTGGGGAGTTCGGCCGCGTTTGTTCTCCTGTCCAGAACGCGGTCGCCCCCGCACGCCTTCCGCATGGCACGCCCGGTGACGCCATTGCCGCTGGCGGGGGAGCGGCGGATGGGCGACACTAGACCGCCCGCGTTGGCGCCCCGCGGCGGGACCACGACGGCGTCGGCGTTCCACTCCCCCGAGGAGGTCCATCCGTGGCCAAGGTGACGATGCCCCAGCTCGGCGAGAGCGTGGCCGAGGGGACGATCGGCAAATGGCTCAAGAAGCCGGGCGACCACGTCGCCAAGTACGAGCCGCTCCTCGAGGTCATCACCGACAAGGTCAACGCGGAGGTCCCTTCGCCGTACGAAGGCGTCCTCAGGGAGATCCTCGTCGAGGAGGGCGCCACCGTCCCGAACAACGCCGAGATCGCCGTCATCGACGAAGTCGGTGCTGTCGGCGAGGCTCCGGCCGCGTCCGTGTCGGCGCCCGCGGCGGCCTCATCCGCCCCGACCGCTGCCGCGCCAGCACGTGCGGCGGCCGACGAGCCCGCTGCCGCGTCCATCCCTGCACAGGCAGCCGCGAACGGCCCGGCCGGCTCCGACGAGCGGGCCCCCCGGGACTTGCCCGGAAATCCTGACGCCCGCATGACGCCGGCCGTCCGGCGTCTCCTCCGCGAGCACGGTCTCGAGGTTGCGATGGTTGTCGGAACAGGCGGCGGCGGCCGCATCACCCGCGAGGACGTCACCGACTACGTCGAGTCGCAGCGGACCGGCAAGCCGGTCGGGCGACAGGACGCCGCCGCCGGTCCCGCTGATGCGAGCCCGGCCGCCGCCCCCGCAGCGGCCGCATCCGCCCCGGCGTCGAGCGCACTGATCCGACCGGCCGCGACGTCCTGGACCGAGACGACGGCCGCCCCCGGGATCGTCTTCCCGGCCGGAGTGGACGAGGTCCTCGTCCCGATGACCCAGATGCGGAAGGGGATCGCGGCGCAGATGACGCGGGCGCTCCAGGTGCCCCACGCCTACGTCCAGATGGAAGTGGACGTCTCCAACCTCGTCCGCTTCCGCGACCGGGCCAGGAAGGACTACCAGGCTCGCGAGGGGATCTCGCTGAGCTTCGTTCCGTTCGTGGTCAAGGCCTCGGCCGAGGCCTTGAGGCGAAGCCCCACCTTCAATGCCCACTGGACCGATCAGGGCCTGATGGCCAAGCGCCGGATCAACATCGGGATCGCGGTGGCCGTCGACGGCGGTCTCATCGTCCCTGTGATCCGCGACGTCGATCAGCTGTCGATCTCGGGCCTCAACAAGGCGATCGCGGATGTTTCCGAGCGGACGCGCGTCGGCAAGCTCCGGGTCGACGACTTCGGTGGCGGGACCTTCACCGTTGACAACACCGGCTGGCTCGGCACCAACATGGTCATGCCGATCATGAACGTGCCCGAGGTCGGGATCGTCACGATGGACCGGATCACGAAGCGAGCGGTCGTCGTCGAGACGCCGGAAGGGGACGTGATCGCCATACGATCGATCATGAACATGGTCCTCGGAGTCGACCATCGCGCCAACGACGGCGCGGGCGGCGCGGCGCTCCTCCGGGACATCAAGGCCTGGCTGGAGGCGGTGGGTCCCGACACCGCCGTATACTGATCGCGGGTCGGTCTGCTGACCGCGGGCCGCAGCCCGCGAAGGAACAGGACATGGCGCACAACCATCTCGCGGGCGGCATCGTGCGGGCGGCCGCAATGCTCGCGGCCGCGTCGGGGGTCGTCCTTGCCTGCTCGGTGGTCCCGGACCTGAACGCGACGATCCGGCGGGAGGAGTTCGTCGTCTACATCGTCGTCCCCGGCTACCGCGAGCCCGATACGCAGGGCTACCTCTGCCCGCGGGATCCCGGCGCCGGCCCGCTCGTCGGCGAGGCCGCCCGACGGCGGCTCTTCGAGATCGGCTGCCTCGACCTCGGCAGGACGGAGGAGGTCCCGGCCGAAGCGCCCGGGTGGACCGCGGAGATCCGCCTCGAGCCGCTCGCCTCAGCCCAGCTGGAGCCGTTCAACGAGCGCTCGACATACCGGCTGATCCTCGTGTCCGGCGACGAACCGGGCGGCCGGTCCATCTCCGTTGACGTCCCGGCCGTGAACCTGGTCCCGTGACGGAGGCCTCGAACGGCCACCAGCCGTACACTCCCGGGGTGGCTCGCGAGCTTCCCATCTTCCAGCCGCCCGGCACCGGACATGGCCACGGATCCGGCGAGCCGATCTCGGTCGCCATCGGCGGCGGCGGGCTCATCGGACTGCCGGCCGTCGACGGGTCGGCGGCGCCCCGTCGACATCCCGACTGGATCAAGGCGCGGATGCCGTCCGGCGAGCACTACCAGGACCTGAAGCGCCTGCTCCGTGGCCTGAACCTCAACACGGTCTGCGAGGAGGCCCACTGCCCGAACATCGGGGAGTGCTGGGACCAGCGCACGGCCACGATCATGATCCTCGGCGACACGTGCACCCGCGCCTGCGGCTTCTGCAACATCAAGACCGGCAAGCCCACCTGGTTCGACGACGATGAGCCGCGCCGGGTCGCGAATGCTCTCGAGAACCTCGGGCTGGAGCACGTCGTCGTGACCTCGGTCGCTCGCGACGACCTGCCGGACGGTGGCGCTCACGCCTTCGCCGAGACCATTCGCCAGCTCCGCGAGCGGATCCCGGGCATGGGCGTCGAGGTGCTCATCCCCGACTTCAATGGCGAAGAAGCCCCGCTGCGCGAGGTCATGGCCGCCGGCCCGGACATCCTCAATCACAACCTCGAGACCGTGAAGCGGCTCCAGAAGCCGGTCCGCAAGCGCGCCCGCTGGGATCGGACGCTCGGCGTTCTGGAGCGGGCCAAGGCCTACGCCGCGGAATACGGTCGGCAGGCACACACGAAGAGCTCGCTGATGGTGGGCCTCGGCGAGACGCGCGACGAGCTCACCGAGGCGTTCGAGGCGCTCCGCGAGGTGGACTGCGACATCCTCACGATCGGCCAGTACCTGCGGCCGTCGCTCCATCACCTGCCCGTGGAGCGCTACTACCACCCCGACGAGTTCGCCGAGATGAAGGCCGAGGCCATCGGCCTTGGCTTCAAGCATGTCGAATCCGGGCCGCTGGTCCGGTCGAGCTACCACGCGCGCGACCAGGTCCCCGGCGCTGAACTCAAGGCACTCCGGCGCCGAGCGACGCTCGACGCCGAAGGCCGGGTGGTTCCCCTGGCCGGCTGAGGATCGGGGCACTCGAGAGTGACGTATCGGGTCCGCCGGCGAACAGCGCGGTACCGCGGTCCGCTGGGCCCGGGTCGGGACCGGCGCGTATCCTCGGCACATGGACCGTCCGCTCGCGCACAGGTCCCGTTCGTCGATTGAGCATGCTCGCCGATGAACGTCGAATTCGAGCCGGTCAGGCTCGGGCCGCGCCGCAGGCGGATTGATCCCACCTGGATCGGCCTCGTGGTCGTCGGCTCCGCGCTTGTCCTGGCGGTCGTCAAGCCGTGGGGAGGCGCCGGCCCCGGAACCGCCGGCCCCGGAACCGCGGCCGCGCCCGGCGCCACGGGAAGCGCAGCACCGACCAGCCGTCCGTCGAACAGGGAACCCGACGCCAGCCCGCCTTCCGTCGAGGTCGGGCCGCCGGCCTGGGCGGACGTTGCCCCGGTCGTCTCGCGTCGTGCGTCGTGGGGGATCCGCGCGATCGTCCTCGGCTCGGCCAGCGAAGCGTCGGCGGGCGAGCCGGCCCGTTATGTCGAGCGCTGGGCCGCGGATCCTGTCGAGGGTTCCGCTGTCGTGGACGCAGGCGACGGCGCCGTCGTCGCCCTGGGTGTCACGTTCCCGCCGGCCGAGACGCCGCTGGCCGTCAGAATCTGGCTGGACCACGGGGATCGCCAGCTCGAGTGGATCGATGCACGACCGATCGACGAGGTGCCTGCTCGCGGCGCGTACCTCTTCCTTCGATCGAGTTCCGCGTGGGCGTCCCTCTTGCCCTGGGAACCGGGCCGCTATCGAGTGGATGTGCTGGTCGGTCAGGAGATCCGGCGGATCGGCGTCGAGATTCCGGATCGCACGGGGGTGCTGCCGGATCCTGACGGCTGGGCGGACGTGATTCCGCCGATCGCCGCGCCGCCGGGCACGGGCCTTGAGGGGCTGCCGGTCGGACTCTTCGCGTTGGTGGCCGAAACGCCGGTGGCCTTGGTGTCCACGCCCGGTCCGTCACTCGACGAGGCTGGAGCCTGGCTGGACCTGGATCGTGAGGCAACCGGATTGGATCCGGATTCGCACGTTGCCCGGGTGTACCAATCGCGAGCGACGCGCCTTGGTGTCGTGCTGCCGCCGGCGTCCACCGTCCAGTCGGCAGTCCTCCAACGGCTCGCCCCCTTTGAGGCGACCGACGACCTTGTCGGCGAGACCACCACGAGGTCCGGGGACAACGTGTCGTTCGTCGCGTTCGCGCGGCCCGGAGGCGCGACCTGGCGTCCCGGGGTGTATGCCCTGCGGGTGGAGTTCGAGGATCGCGACGGAGCGCACGATCTGACCTGGCACGTGGAGCTTCGACCGGGTCCGGTCGGCGCCGAGCCGGTCCTGCTGTCGGCGACCCGCGTCTGGGCAGGCTTCGCCGGCTCGAGCGGCATCCTGCTGGGTACGACGGCGTCGATCGACGGTGGGTCGGAGCCGTCCGGCATCCGGCTTCTCGACCTCGCGCCCGAGACGGACGGGCTGTATGCCGGATTGAGCGGATCGAACTACATCGGCTGCGGGGCGACCATCATCCGCGGCCGGCCGACGGTCATCGGGTTCGTTGGACCCGTGGACGCAGACCTCACGCCCGTGACCTCGATGATCCTCTTCCCGCTCGCCGACGACGGCCCGATGTCGGTGCTGACGGCGACGGGAGCGGTCCCGGGCCTCGCCCTGGCCGTGCCGGTCCTCACGGCCGAATTCGGCGGGCCGGCATCGTACGGACTTCGGGCCGGCTCGAGTCCGGATGCCTCCGGGTACACGATCTGCATCGGGCTGGTCCAACCGGGCGGGTGAGCCACGTCGGCTATGCTCGCGCGTAATGGCACGCCAACTCTCCCGGTCGATCCCGCTCGCCGAGCTCCACTGTCATCTCGGCGCGGCCGTCACCCCGGCGATCATGTGGGGGATCGCACATTCGCAGGGGATCAAGCTCCCGACCAAGGACTACTGGCAGTTCCGCGAGCTCATCACCGTCAACCCGCGCAGGACCACATCGTTCGAGAGCTACCTCCAGCTGTTCCATTGGACGGAGCTGATCCAGAGCTCACCGCTGGCCGTCGAGCGGAGCGTCTACGAGGTCGTCGGCGGAGCGTATCGGAAGAACAACATCACGACCATGGAACTCCGCTTCAACCCGATGAAGCGGAATCGAGGCGGCGAGCAGGACCTGGACCACATCATCGCGGCCGCGGTCCGGGGCATGGACCGCGCCACGCTGGAATACCCGATCAGGCCCGGCCTGATCTTCTGTCTCGACCGCGCGTTCCCGTACGCACTCAACGAGATCATCGTGGAGAAGGCGATCCTGTGGCGGGACCGCGGGGTGGTGGGCATCGATGTCGCCGGGCCGGAGTCGGCTACGTTCCGGGTGGCAGACTACAAGAGGCTGTTCCGGCGCGCCCGACAGTACGGCCTCGGAATCACCGTCCACACGGGCGAGGCAGGGCCGGCCGAGGAGGTCGCCCGCGTCGTTGAGCTGCTGGAGCCGGATCGGATCGGCCATGGAGTCAAGGCTGCCTACGACCCCCGGGCGATGGCCATGATTCGCGAGCGCGGCATCGTCCTCGAGATCTGTCCGACCTCGAATCTCAACACGAAGGTCGTGTCCGGCTGGGAGGAGTTCCGCTGGATCTTCGACACCTTTCGGCGCAACGATGTCCGATTCACGATCTCGACCGACGGCCCGGAGATGCTCAAGACGTACATTCGGGATGAGCTCGCGACGCTCGGCCGGCTCGGAATCCTGTCGGTCGAGGAGCAGGAGCAGGTGGCGGCGACGGCGATGGCGGCCTCGTTCATTCCGAACGTCTCGGACGTGCCGCAGCCCGCCCGGAAGCCGGCGACGCGAGTGGCCGTCGAGCGCGAAGAGGCCTAGATCCCGGCGACGCTCAGTCGGCCGCCATGGCTTCGATCCGGTACGTGCAGGACCGCTCGCCCGAGGCGATATGGGACTCCCTGACGACGTCAGCCCCGAGTACGTCGCTGAACAGCGCGAGCTCCGCCTCACAGCACGAGCCGGCATCGCGCGCGAGATGGAGGATCGCGCAGTTGTGCTCCCGGAGTCGGATGGTGCCGTCCGCGGTGATCACGGCCTCGGCGAGGTAGCCGGCGCCGTCCTGGATGACCGCCAGTTCACGAACTCGGTCGGCGAGCGGGGCATCGGGTGCAAGTCGCTCCGCGAGCCGTTCCCGCAGCGATGCGCCCATCTGGCGGCGCCGAGCCACGAAGACCTCATCGACGAGATCCTGCCCACCGACCGACGCGATCGCATCGAGGAGCGCGGTCGCGAACCCGTCGTAGTCGGCCGGAAAGAGGTCCTGGGCGTCCGCTGTGACGTCGTACACGTGCCTCGGACGGCCCACGCCGTGCTTCTCGACGGAGTAGGCGACGAGCCCGGCCTGTTCGAGGGCGTGGAGCTGCTGGAGCACTCCCGTTCTGCTCGCGCCGAGATGGGTGGCGAGGCCGTCCGGGGACATGGGCCCACGCTGCCGCAGGTTCACGAGGATCGCGCGGCGGAGCGAGGAAGGTGAGCTGATCCCCGGCACCGCGCCGTTGCCGGGGGCATGGCCGAAACCAGAGACCGCGACGGTCTCTGGGAGCTCTGGGCCGGCGGGCGGGACGGGCTCCGACATGCCGAGAGGCTAGCCGAAAGCGCGAATCTGCGTCTGAGGCGCGGCGCCCCTGATGCTAACCTCGGCCCATGGATCTTGACCTCTCTCCGGAACACGAGCTCCTGCGGTCGACCATCCGCGACTTCATGGAGCGTGAGGTCGCCCAGGTCGTTGACGAGCACGAGCGCGAGCGGCGATTCCCCGTCGAGATCGTCCGACGCCTCGGCGAGATGGGCTGGCTGGGCATCCCGATCCCCGAGGACGAAGGGGGCGCGGGCCTCGATACGCTCGCCTACGCGATCGCCATCGAGGAGATCGGTCGTGTCTGGGGGTCCCTGGGGCTGATCGTCGCTGCGCATACCTCGCTCGGCTGCGGGCCGCTCCACCTTGCCGGCACGCCCGAGCAACAGCAGCGCTATCTCGTCCCGATGGCCAGCGGCCGCGTGCTCGGGGGCTACGGATTGACCGAACCCGGGGCCGGATCAGATGCCGGGGGAACCCGGACGACGGCGCGCCACGAGGACGGCCCCGACGGCGGAACCTGGGTCATCGATGGCGGCAAGCGGTTCATCACGAACGCCGGCCAGGCGGGCACGTACATCGTCACTGCGCGGACCGGCGACAAGGACGACGGTTCGGCGGCGATCAGTGCCTTCATCCTCCCGGCGGACACCCCGGGCTTCCGCATCGGCCGCCTCGAGGACAAGCTCGGGCTGCACGCGTCGGCGACCGGGGAGCTCTTCTTCGACGGCTGCCGCGTCCCGGCCGCAAACCTCCTCGGCGCGCAGGGCGAAGGCTTTCGCACGTTCCTGAAGGTCCTCGACGGCGGGCGGATCAGCATCGGGGCACTCGCCGTGGGCATCGCCCAGGCGGCGCTCGACGCAGCCGTTCCCTACGCTCAGACGCGGGAACAGTTCGGCCGGCCGATCGGCTCATTCCAGGGTGTGGCGTTCATGATCGCGGACATGGCCACGGAGATCGAGGCCGCCCGGGCGCTGGTCTGGAAGGCCGCCTGGCTGAAGGACCAGGGCCGCGACTTCGCCCTGGCGGCGGCCGAGGCCAAGCTCTTCGCGTCCGAAGTCTCCAGCCGGGCGACGAACGCCGCGATCCAGGTGCACGGGGGCTACGGCTACGTCACCGACTACCCGGTGGAGCGCTACTTCCGCGACGCGAAGCTCACCGAGATCGGGGAGGGGACGAGCCAGATCCAGCGGCTCGTGATTGCCCGCCGGATCCTGGGCCTCCGGATCGGCTAGGGCGACAGCGCGCGGCGTCCGTTTGGCACATTGACGCGCGTCCATCTCGGGTACTCTCAGCGCCACGTTGGGTGTCAGCCCGGCTGCCCCCTCGGCCCCTTCTCGATCGGGTACCCCGCCGATGCGCCGCTCGCGACACTCCACGATCGCGCTCCTCCTCCTTTACGTGCTCGCGGTCGCGGTTCCACCCGGGGCCCAGGCGGCCGACCCGCAGCGCGGGAGGCTCGGGTCCGGCCTGACGGCTGTCGCCGAGGGGAAGGTACCGGATCGCTCGATCGTCACTCGCGCAAATGAGGGCGTGCGCGAGATCGCCGTCTCAGTCGAGCTTGCCGAGGTTCCCGGCGACGCCATTCGCGGGCGACTCCGATCGGCCGGGCTGGACCTTCGGGGTTCCTGGCGACGGACGATCGAGGGCTACGTCCTGCCACAGGACCTCGAGCGATTGGCGGCCACGCCGGGCGTCGTGGCGGTGCGGGCCATTCGAACCCCGATTCCGGATGCGTTTGTCGGACAGGCCCCGGGACTCCATGGCGCGACGCCATGGCACCAAGCGCAATACAGCGGCAAGGGCGTGAAGGTCGGCATCCTCGATGTCTCGTTCGATGGGATGGTGGCGCGACTGGGTACTGAGCTCCCGTCGACGGTCCAGGTGCGCTGTTTCGCCCAAGTCGGGCTCGCCTCGCAGAACCCCGCCGACTGTGTGACATCGGGCGAGAATCACGGGACCGCGGTTGCCGAATCGATCATCGACATCGCCCCGGGCGCGTCGCTCTACGTCTCGAACGCGTATTCGCCGGCCGACCTCGCGGCCGCAATCGGCTGGATGGCTGCCGCGGGGGTGCGGATCATCAACTACTCACAGCTCTCTACCTATCTCATGGATGGCATGGGGGACGGGACAAGCCCGTATAGCAACTCGGACTACGCGCTTGTGGATCTTGCCGTGGCCGGTGGTGCGCTGTTCGTCGCCTCGGCGGGCAACCAGGGTGAGACGAGCTGGATGGGCCCTGCGACGGACGCCAATGCGAACGGCTGGCTCGACTTCGCGCCGGGCGACGAGCGCAACTCCTTCGACCTGGGCGCCGGCGACGAGATCAGCGCAGTCATTCGCTGGGGCAGCGCCGCGTCCGACTACGACCTCTCGATCTGGCAGGGCGACGCGAAGCTCGACGAATCCTCCCAGTTCGAGCCCACAGGCTCCGTCGAACTCGTCGATTTCACGGCGCCCTCCACCGGCACATACGAGATCAGAATCCGGCGTGCCGCGGGGCCGGCTGCCCCGACGATGCGCCTGATGGTCTACACCCACACGGACGCCACGACGCTGACCTATCGCACGACGACTGGCTCGCTCCCGGCGCCCGCAGATTCCCGGAACCCCGGCATGGTGACCATTGGCGCAGTCGACTACCGGACGCCGACCGTCATCGAGCCGTACAGCTCCCAGGGCCCGACGCTCGATGGACGGATCAAGCCCGATCTCGTGGCGGTCGACTGCGTGGCGACCACGGTCATGCCGGTGTTCTGTGGCACCAGCCAAGCCGCGCCGTTTGTGACGGGAGCCGCCGCGCTATTGCTCGAGGCCGACCCAACGCTCACGCCGGTTGCGCTCGCCACGCTGCTGAAGCAACGGGCGGTCCCACTCGGTGCGCCGGTGCCGAACAACGTCTTCGGCTACGGCCTCCTTGCCCTTGGGCCGACCCCGGCATCGGCCCCAGTGGCGGCTTCAATCCTGGCTCCACCTGCGTCCGGCGCCGCCGGAGGACCTCTCCTCGGCCAGCCGACGGTCGCGGTCGTCGATGCCGCTGGGCGGGTCACCAGCACCGGTCCCGGCGCGACGTTGGCCGTGACCCTCAGTCTCGCCGGCAACCCCACGGGGGCGACGCTCGCCTGCGAAGGCGGCAATACGCGGATTGCCGCCGCGGGGATCGCCCCATTCACGGGCTGCTCGATCGACCTTCCCGGGACCGGCTACACGCTCCGCGCGGACGTCGCAGGGCTGGCCGCCGCGACTTCGACGCCGTTCTCGGTCGTAGTGGCCGGCACCGCACCCCGTGTCTCGATGACGCTGGCCCCCACGACGATCACCCTGGGCAAGTCGGTGGCCGGCACGGTTTCGCTCGCTCCGTCCACCGGGGCAACGGGTTCGCCCGTGCTGGAGTGGTCGAAGGACGCGCGGATCTGGACTTCGACCGGGGACATCACCCTCGATGCGACGGGCACCGGTCCGTTCACGCTGACCCCGACGACGAACCGCTGGTTGCGGGCGCGACTGGTCGGCGCCGACGGCACGACCGACGTGACGCCCGGCGTCCTTGTCCGGGTGAACGCCACCGCAGTGCTCGGCTCCTCCATTCCGAGCGGACGGGCGATCCTCCGCACGACGAAGGTGACGTTGACCGAGACGATCCGACCAGTCGGAGTGGACGTTGCCCGTGGGCGGGCACGTTTCGATTTCTACCTGCGGGTCGGAACGTCGTGGGTGCGCAAGCGAACGCTGTACGCGAATGCCGATCCGGCCACCGGTCGCGCACGGCTGGTCACGACACTTCCCACCTACGGCAGCTGGTGGATCCGCTCGCGTGCCGAGCCGACGTCCACCAACGGAGCGTCGACGTGGACGCCGGGGTTCCGCTACGTGGTGCGCTGAGCGTTCGTTCGGATGTCCCGTGCTCACCTGTCGCTCGACGACCGTTGCCGGAAGCGTGATCAGCCGCCGTTGCCCGCGGCGACGGTCAGCGCCTCGCGAATCGCGGCCTTGAAGGCTGCCGGCCACGGGCCCTGCCCGGCCAGAACGAACGGTTTCGCATCGACGAATTCGACCGTCGCCGGGTCCGTCGCCCACACTGCGACACACGGCTCGACGTCGGGTTGACGTCGCTCGTAGGTCTCGCCTGTCCGGAAGATGTAGATGCGCAGCCGGGTGGGCGTCTCGACGCCCAGGCCGCTCGCATCGAACCCGATCGCGGTCGCGGTGAGCGTCGGATCGTCGCAGCCGGCATCGCCCGACGCGATCGCTCCGAGATCCAGGCCGCGGTTCGCGAGCTCGCCGGCGATCCCCGGGAAGTCCATGGGCGTCGGCGCCGGCGACGGCTGGAGAATCGCGCTGCAGCCGGCCAGCAGGACGGCCGCAATTGTGAGCCCGAAAGCGAGGCGGGCGGGGACGTGGATGCGCATGGCGCGAGGCTAGCGGAACGGGCGATCCGGCGCCGCGGACGGCCTCGGGTCGCGTGCTAGGATCGGCCGGTGCCCGTTCCCGAGTCGTCCTGGCCGATCTTCGGACAGGACGTCCCCGACGCCGCCTGGCGCCCCGGCGCCGCGGAGCTCAGCGAGTCGCGGCTCGCCCGGTTCGTCCGCGCGACGGGTCTCCCGGATCTGACTGCGCTCCAGGCGCGCGCGGCCGCCGACCCGGCCTGGTTCTGGGGCGCCGCGGCCGACGATCTCGCGCTGCCCTGGCAGCGTCGGCCCCGGGCGATCATGGACTCGACCGGCGGCCCGGCCTGGACGCGCTGGTGGACGGGTGGTGCCTTCAACCATGCCGCGGCGGCCATCGATCCGCGCGCAGCTCGCGACCCGGACGGTGAGGCGCTGCTCTGGGAAGGCGACGACGGCGATGTGCGTCGCTTCACCGCCCGGGAGCTGCGGGACGAGGTGGACCGGGCCGCCGTGATGCTCGCCCGCGAGGGCGTCGGGCCGGGCGATCGCGTGGGGATCCTCCTGCCGATGCTGCCCGAGACGGTCGTGGCCGTCCTGGCCCTGGGGCTGCTCGAGGCGATCTTCACGCCGATCTTCTCGGGCTATGGTCCGGCCGCGATCGCATCCCGCCTGCGTGATTGCGAAGCCTCCGTCCTGATCACGGCGGATGGGTTCCCGCGCCGGGGCGCGGTTGTTCCGCTCAAGGCCGTGGCCGACGAGGCGGTCGCGAGCGCGCCGACAGTCCGACGGGTCCTCGTCGTGCGGCGGCTCGGAGATCGTGCGCCCGCGACGGCGTGGGATCCCGGCCTCGATCGCTGGTGGGACGAGGCAGTCGCCGCAGCATCCGGGGAATCCACCCCGACAGAGCGCGTGGAAACCGACCCGGAAACGCCGTACATGGTCATCTACACGTCGGGCACGACGGGTCGGCCCAAGGGCGCGGTTCACGTCCACGGCGGTTTCCCGATCAAGGCGGCCCAGGACCTCGCCCATTGCTTCGACCTGGGTCCGGGGGACACGCTCTTCTGGTTCACCGACCTCGGCTGGATGATGGGTCCGTGGGCGATCTCCGGGTCGCTTATCCTGGGTGGCCGGCTGGTCATCTTCGAGGGCACCCCGGACCATCCCGGACCGGATCGCCTGTGGTCAATCGTCGAGCGCCATCGGGTCACCCACCTCGGCCTCAGCCCGACGGTCATCCGGGCCCTGATCCCGTACGGAACCGATCCCGTTCGAGCCCACGATCGCTCTTCCCTGCGCGTCCTGGGCTCGACGGGCGAGCCGTGGAACCCGGATCCATGGTGGTGGTTCTTCCGAGAGGTGGGGGAGGGGAGATGCCCCATCGTCAACTACAGCGGCGGGACCGAGGTCTCCGGCGGAATCGTGGCGGGCAATCTGATCACGCCGGTCCGCCCGACGTCGTTCTCCGGACCGAACATCGGCGTTGCGGCCGATGTCGTGGATGCCGACGGAGCGCCCGTCCGCGGCCGCGTCGGCGAGCTGGTCATCCGGCAGCCGCTGCCGGGCATGACGCGCGGGTTCTGGAACGACCCGGACCGCTACGTGGAGACGTACTGGTCACGCTTCCCGGGGATCTGGGTCCACGGCGACTGGGCCCTGATCGACGAGGCCGGCTACTGGTACATCCAGGGGCGCTCTGATGACACGCTCAAGGTGGCCGGCAAGCGCGTCGGGCCGGCCGAGGTGGAGAGCGCGGCGGTCGGCCACCCCGCGGTCGTGGAGGCGGCTGCGGTCGGGATCCCGCACGGGATCAAGGGCGAGTCGATCGCTGTCTTCTGCGTTCTCGCCCGGGGCATCAGCGACACGTCCGACCTGCGCGCAGAGATTGCTGCCGCGGTCGTGCGCGAGCTTGGGAAGGCCCTCAAGCCCGACATCGTCGTCGTCGTGCCGACGCTCCCGAAGACCCGTTCCGGAAAGGTCATGCGCCGGGTCGTGCGGTCGGCATTCCTCGGCCTGGATCCCGGCGATCTGTCCGCCCTCGATGATCCGGGGACCGTGGCGGCCATTCGAGCACTCGGGGCGGCCGCCGGCCGCTGACCCACATTGACTCCGGCCGCTGAACCCGACGACGCCGGCCGCGAACCGGCGGTGCCTATCGTAGGATCCGGGTATCAGCGTCAGGCCGGGTTCGGGGGAGCCCGCGAGGTTGCCGGTGCACCCTGCCGTGAGCCTGACCCCGCCTCGAGGTCCATGTGCCCATCGTTCGTCCGTTCCGCGCGCTCCGCTTCGACCCCGAGGTCGTCGGCGATCTCGGTCGGGTGATCGCGCCGCCGTACGACATCGTAGGTCCGGACGAGCATCGTGTGCTCCTCGCCCGAGATCCGCACAACGTGGTTCGCCTGGACTTCCCGGCCGCCGAGCCCGGTGATCCCGATCCGGACGACCGGTACCGGCGCGCCGCCCGGTTCCTGGAGGCGTGGCGCGGTGAGGGCGCGGTCCGCCAGGATCCTCGCCCGGCTGTCTACGTCTATGAGCAGGACTTCCGGTCACCGGACGGTGCGGCGATCCTCACGAGACGCGGATTCCTTGCCCGCGTGGGCCTCGAACCGTTCGGGGACGGCGTCCGCCCGCATGAGCGGACGCTGCCGGGGCCGCGCGAGGACCGCTACCGCCTGCTCCGGGCGACGAACGTGAACACCAGCCCGGTCGTGGCGATGTACGAGGACGCCGGCAGCCGCGTCGCACCCATCCTCGACGCGGTGGCGGTCGAACCGCCCGTCCTTGATGTCGATGACGCCGTCGGCGAACGGCATCGGCTGTGGGTCCTGACGACCGGGACGGACGGCCGGGCCGAGGCGCTGTGCGCCGCGGCAGAGGCTGCGACCCTGACGATCGCCGACGGCCACCACCGCTATGAAACGGCCCTTCGCTACCAGGCCGAGCGGCGGGTCGGGGCAGCCCTGGACGGCGACGCGCAGCGGGGCTACGACTTCGTCCTGATGCTCCTCCTGGAACCCGACGCGGGACCACTCCTCGTCCTGCCGACGCATCGCGTCGTGCGTCACCTCGGCGCCGACGGCGTGACGGGCCTCCGCGAGGCGCTGACCCAGTTCTTCGAGGTCAGGGGCGACGTCACGGCCGAAGAGTTGCTCGCGACGTTTGGGCATGGGGGGCCGGAGGCGCCTGCGGGGGCCGGCCGGTTCGGGCTGTGGTCGCTGGAAGCTGGCGCGATCCTCACGGCGCGTCGGGACGCATTCGCTTCCATCCTCCCCGCAGGCGGCCCGGCCGTCCGTCGACTCGACGTGACGCTTCTCGGCGCTGCCCTGGAGGCGTGCGTGGGTTTGGACGCCGCCGCAGTCGCCGACGGGACACGTCTCGCCTATACGAAGGATGCGGCCGAGGCGATCCGGCTCGTGGACGCGACCACGGACGGAGCGGATGCCGCATTCCTGCTTGACGCCACGCCTGCGGCGGAGATCATCGCGGTCGCGGCGGACGGCGACGTCATGCCCCAGAAGAGCACCTATATCTACCCGAAGGCCATCACCGGCCTCGTCATCAACCCGCTGGAAGGCTGAGCATGCCCGAGACCACTCCCGACGACATCCTGGCCCGCGCGCAGGTCCCGCCCGTCAACGGTCGACCGATCCGGAAGGACGAGGTCGAGCTCGCTGATCGCGGCATCTACGTCGAATCGTGGCTGCCGGAGCGTCGATCGCGGCGCAAGCCCCTCCTGTTCGTCCACGGGGAGCTCACCGGGTCGTGGGTCTGGGATCGCTATCTCGGCTACTTCGCGAGTCGGGGATGGGAAGGCCACGCGCTCAACCTCCGGAACCATCACTGGAGCCAGACGGCCGATCCCGCCGAGCTGTCATTCGAGATGTTCGTCGCCGACGTCGCGTCGGTCATGGCTCGTCTCGGGCCGGACGTCGTGGTCGTGGGGCACGGGATGGGCGGCCTGCTGGCACTGAAGGCGGCCGAGCGCCAGGCGCTCGCGGGCCTCGTTCTCGTCGCATCCGAGGTCCCGGGCGAGCTGCGACTCCCAGCCCACCAGCACGAGCTTCTCGAGATCCCCGAGTTGTACGGCAAGGCGCTCATCGGCTGGGAGACCCTGCCCGAGCGGCTCCAGCGGGACCACCTCGACCTGACCGTCGCGGACATCCTCCGGATCCAGCACCTCATGGGCCAGAAGCCCCACGAGTCGGGGCGTGCCCGGCGGGCCGTGCTCCGAGGGGTCCGGATCAATCGGTCGGCCTTTGAGGCCGTTCCGCGCCTCGTCATCGGGGCCGGCCTGGACCGTTCGGTCCCGGTCGAGTCCGCCGAGCGCCTGGCCGACTGGCTGGACGCGCCGTACGAGCCGTTCGCGGCGCATTCCCACTACGGCCTCGTCCTCGGTGAGGGGAGCTACCAGCAGGTTGCCGACGCGATCCGCGCGTTCCTCGAGGCAAATCGGCTCTAGATCCGGGACAGCTCCGGGACCGTTTCGAGCGTCCTTTGGTATCATCCGCCGGCTCGCGCGTTGCATCGCGGGGCCAGGCCGCATTCGTCTAGAGGCCCAGGACACCGCCCTCTCAAGGCGGAGACCACCGGTTCGAATCCGGTATGCGGTACCAACCGATCCGTCAGACGCCCCCGGTCGACCGGGGGCGTTTCTCGTCCCGTACACTGCCCTCCCCATGACCGCCCAAACGCCGCGTCGCCTCCTGATCCTGACCGAGGGGCAGTTCCGTGCCCACAATGCGAAGACCGCGATGGGCGTCATCCGTTACGGGACGGACGAGATGGTCGCGCTGCTCGACTCGTCGATCGCCGGCCGGAACGTCAGCGAGTGGCTGCCCGGCCACGATATTCCGGCCGTCGCAACACTGGACGAGGCGCTGGCCATGCCCGTCCGGCCGGACACGCTCCTGATCGGGATCGCGCCGACCGGCGGCAAGCTCCCGGACGACTGGCGAGCGATCATCGTCGCCGCGCTCCGCGGCGGGCTGGACGTCCACTCGGGCCTTCACACGTTCCTCGGCGATGACCCCGAGTTCACCTCTGAGGCGGCGTCGTCGGGTGCGCGCATCGTCGATTACCGGAGGCCGCCCGAGCGACACGAAACCGCCGTCGGGCGCCGGCATCGGCCGGGCGCCCGGGTGATCCTGACGGTCGGCACGGATTGCGCGATCGGCAAGATGTCGGTGGCGCTCGAGCTCCGGAAATCCGCGCTCCGGGCCGGCGATGCGGCGGTCTTCGTCCCGACGGGACAGACCGGGATGATGATCGACGGCTGGGGTGTCTCGGTCGATCGGGTCATCAGCGACTTCGCCCAGGGCACCGTCGAGTGGCTGACGGGCGAGGCCGAGTCGCGCGGTGACTGGGTCATCGTGGAGGGGCAGGGCTCGCTGGACCACCCGGCCTACTCGTCTGTCACGCTGAGCCTCATCCACGGCTCGACGCCCCAGGCCATGGTCATGGTCCACAAGCCGGGGCTCGTCAACCACGACTTCGATCACCTGCCGGATGTCGCCTTTCCGATCGCGAAGCTGCCGGAGTTCATCCGGCTCCACGAGGCCGTGGCCGGGCTGGTTGCCCCGTCCAGGGTCGTGGCTCTCGCCCTGAACACGTCGCTCTACCCGGACGATGGCGATGCCCGCGTGGTGATCGACGAGATCGCGCGGGAGACGGGCCTGCCCGCTGCCGACCCCGTGCGCTTCGGGGCGGACGACCTGTGGGCGGCGATCCGCTCGGCGGTCGAGGTCCTGCCGTGGGTTCAGGAGAATGACGCGCGGGGCGCTCCATGACGCTCCGAATCCGACCCGAGACCCTCACGCTCCATCTCCGCGATCCCTTCCGGATCGCGCGGGCCGAGCATGGCGCCGGGGGGTTCGTGACGACGGTGGTGGTCGAGCTCGAGGACGACCGCTTCCCGGGCATCGTGGGCATCGGCGAGGGCTACCCGGACCGCTACTACGGCGACACGCCGGAGACGATGGCGGCCGTCTACCCGCTGCTCCTCGAGGCAATCGGTGAGCCGGAGCCGTCTCCGGAGGGCCTGCGCGCCGCCGGCGTCGCGATGGGCGACGCGATCCGCTGGAACGGCGGCGCCAAGTGCGCCGTGGACTCGGCCCTTCACGACCTCGTGGGCAAGGTCACGGACCGGCCCGTCTGGGACCTGCTGGGCCTGTCGCCGGACATCCCGCCGACCGACTTCACGCTGGGGCTGGACGAGCCGGCGGTCGTCGCCGAGCGAGCCCGTCGGGCCTCCGGGTTCCCGGCGCTCAAGATCAAGTGCGGCGGTCCGGCCGACGTGGCCACGCTGCGCGCCGTCCGGGAGGTGTACGACGGCCCGCTCCGGATCGACGCGAACACGGGCTGGACGCCCGATGTCGCGGCACGCCTCCTCCCGGATCTCGTGGCGCTGGGTGTGGAACTGATCGAGCAACCGTTTCCGGCCCGTCGCCTGGACTGGATGGCCGACCTCCAGCAGCACTCCGAGCTGCCGATCGTGGCCGACGAGTCGTGCGTCACGGACGAAGACCTCGACGGGCTCGTGGGCGTCGTGGCGGGGGTCAACGTGAAGCTCGCGAAGGTCGGCGGACCAGGCCCCGCGGCGCGGATGCTGGCGCGCGCTCGCGACCTCGGCTTCCGGCGGTTCCTCGGCTGCATGGAGGAGACGTCGGTCGTCATCGCCGCGTCCGCGGCGTGCGCCTCTCTCGTCGAGTGGGCGGACCTGGACGGATGCCTGCTGCTGGCCGACGACCCGTTCGAGGGGCTCGTGCTGGGCTCGGACCACCGCTGGCAGCTCGGAGATCGGGCCGGCCTGGGGGTCGCCCGCCGGCTTCCCTGAGGCGGACGTCCTGGCCCGATTCCGGGCCCGATTCCGGCCCCGATTCCGGGCCCGAGTCTGACCCCGAATCTGGCCTGTGGATAACTTGGTGGAAGAAAAGGTGGAGAACACCCCTTCCGGCCAGGCCGCCCCCGGACGTACTATGCAGAGGTCGGCTGCGAGCCGCAGAGGAGGGTCCGCCGACCACCCAGAATCAACCCGGCAGCGGGTCACGGTCGATCACGCCGTGCTCCGTGTCTGCCTCGCCGTGCCCGGAATCAGGAGGAGAGGGATTGATGGTCGCGCGCCCCGCCCCCGAGCGTGCGCCGTCCGCCGAGGCGGTCGAGTTCGTCCAGTTCTGCTACCAGCGCAAGAAGGTCGGCTGGCCCGAGCTGTATGACGAGATGTGCGGAGTCGCAGGTCGCGGGCTCTTCCGCGGCTGGGGCCCCGAGGACCTCGCCACGCACGGCATCGGGTTCACGCTCTTCGAGATGCCGGCCCTGGCAGCGCTCGTGGCCGAAGTGGTCGGCGAGGATCGGGCTCGGCAGCGAACCAGGGTGTCGGCCGGAGCTTGAGAGCCTGAGGGCGGCGGGGGCTCCGGCCATGATCGGCGGGACGGTGCAAGCGCGTCGCGTTCAGGCGCGGATGCGGCGTCGCGACATCTCGCTTTCGATCTGGCGCTCGGCCTCGACGTAGCGGTCGATCTGCTCTCGGACCTGGTTCGCTTCCGGCGTGTACAGGTGGACCTGCTGCTGGAGGATGTAGCTGAGGCGCCGGCTCGTCATCCGGACGTGGTCCAGGTTCTTCATGAGGACCAGCGGATCCATGGCCGCGAGATCAGACGGGGGGTACATCTGCTGCATGGCCGCATTCTAGCGGCGGCCACGGGACCGGCGATTGGCCGGGCGAGTGGCCACGCTGCGCCCGGCGTCCGACGTGCGCCGCGACTGGTCGACAGATCGACCAAGCGACGAAGGAAAGACCAGTTCAGCCGTCTTCCTTCGTCCAATGGCGCAGTTGTCGACCGATCAGAGGCGGAAGTGCCGGAAAGGCCTCGTCAGGGCCCGCTGCTTCGTCGGATGGTCGATCTCTGGACCAGGCGACGACGGGACCACGCGCCACCCGCGGCCGCCGCGCCGCCGCCGCCGACCTACAGAGCGCGGAGTCGAGGCGGCCAGGTCCAGTCGACGGGCAGCGCGGCACCCGCCAGCGCCCGGCGCCGGCCGAGTTCCGTCGCGCCGACGGCGAGGATCCGGTCCAGCTGCGTGGCCCGGCCGGCCTCATCACCCCACAGCTTCGTCATCTTTCGGCCGGCGTGGACCTCATCGAGCGCAACCCCGGCCAGCTTGTATCCCTCGGGCGCGGCCGCCTCCGCCCAGACCTGCTCGGCGAGCCCGATCCCGTTCTTGATCTTTCGACCGCGGTCCGTGGCGACGTCGCCGATCACCAGTACCACGACGGCGTCGTCGGTGAGCGCCCGCCGCAGGCCGTGGAGGACCTCGCGAAGGAACACGAGATAGGGCGCGCGGTGATGCGCATCGTCCAGCGTCGCGTCGATGGCGCGCGCGTCGAAGCCCAGGAACCATGTCCGGAGCCAGTTGTAGTAGCCGTACTTGACGACGCGCAGGTAGGGCGGCGAGGTCACCACCAGGCGCGCGCGGTCGGGCATCCCGCGGGCACGCAGCGCCGCCGCGGCCCGTGCCCCCGCATCTCGCGCATCGCCGAGCAGCGCGATCCCGGGCGACCCGGGAATGGGCGCGCGATACAGGCGATCGAGCTTGGCTCCGAGGCCGGCGAAGACATCGCGCTCTGCCGATTGGAATTCCGTCCGAGCCGCGAAGTCGCGAACGTATCGCGGCGCCATGCTGAACGTGTTGGGCATGAGCTCGGACAGGTACGAGGCGCTCTTCCCGTGGAGGATCCCGGTGATCGCCGCGGCGAGGAACCGGTCAACTCGGTCGTCCAGGTCCAGGGCGTCGCGGACGTAGAGGAGCTGGCCGAACGTCGTCGGATGGAACGCCAGGGCAACCTCGGCGGGCACGGGCTCCGGCCCCCCGGTTGCAGGATCGGCCTGGATCGCCGCAGCGAGGGCAAGCCACGCAGGTGCGGCTGCCGGCCAGGCAAGGCGCAATCGGGCGAGTCTCGTGCGCGCCTCGGCAGGCGTCGCCGGCTCCACCTTCGCCGCGGTCAGCAGGTGCGCGAAGGGGTTCAGGTCATTGCCGACCCCGATTCGACCCTCAGCGCTCGCCTGGAGGGCCACGGTCCCGCGGCCTGCGAAGGGGTCGAGGACGACGTCGCCGGGCCGGCTGTAGCGCGCGATGAAGGCGTGGGTGAGCGCGGCCGGAAAGCTCGCGAGATACGAGCACATCGGATGGAACGGGTGACCCCACAGCCGCCGCTGCGCCTTCCATTCGGGCTCGAGCCCGAGGCGCGGCAGTTCGGTTGCCAGCTCGAGCGCGAGCTGGGCAGGCGGCGCGCTCCGCGCGATCGTGGCGGCGGACATCTGGCGGTCTGGGCTCCCGTCACCCGCCGACGCATCCCGGTGCGCCGCTGGGGCCGGTGACCATAGCCGCCCCATCCCCCCGGATGTCAATAGGTCAACTGGCGCATAGGGCGCCGCGATGGGGCTATGTGAGTTCAGACAGGAGCGCGTCGAGCACCTCGATCGTGCGGTCGATGTCGGCGGGTTCGATGACCAGCGGCGGCTTGATCTTCAGGACATCGTGGTCCGGTCCATCCGCACTGAGGAGGATGCCGCGGGCCTTTGCGCCCTCGACGACCGTCGCGGCGAGGTCGGTGGCCGGCTCGCGCGTCACCCGGTCGAGGACGAGGACGACGCCCAGGAAGAGCCCCAGTCCGCGAACGTCGCCGATCGCCGCGTGCCGTGTTGCCAGCTCCTCGAGGCCCGAAAGGAATCGGGCCCCCGATGTCACGGCCCGTTCTCGGAGCCCTTCCTCCTCGATGACGTCAAGCACGGCCAGCCCGACCGCCGCCGAGACGGGGTTGCCGCCGAACGTGTTGAAGTACTCCATCCCGTTCGCAAACGCGTCGGCGATTGCGCGGGTCGTGACGACCGCCCCGAGCGGGTGGCCGTTGCCGAGCGGCTTGCCCATCGTGACGATATCCGGCAGCGCGCCGTCGACCTCGAACGCCCACCACTGGCTCCCGACCCGGCCGAGGCCAAGCTGGACCTCGTCGGCGATCGCCACCGCACCCGCCGCACGCACTCGCTCGAACGCACCCGAGAGGTAGCCGGGCGGCGGGACGACCTGCCCGGCCGACCCGGGCGCCGATTCCACGATGAACGCACCGACCGGATGTGCCTGTGCCTCGGCGCCCTCCAGCACCGCCCCGAGGTCCGCCACGTAGGCGGAACCGCTCTCGCGTGTGCTCCCGCGATGCCGGCCCCGATACGGGTCGGGGAGGGGAGCCACGTGGGTCGTGGGCGGGCGGCCGGCCCCGCCCGGACCGTCGAACTTGTACGGGCTGATGTCGACGAGCCCGGAAGTGTTGCCGTGATACCCGGCCTCGACGACCGCGACGTCTCGCCGGCCGGTCGCGGCTCGAGCCATCCGGAGGGCGAGCTCGTTGGCTTCGCTCCCCGAGTTCACCAGGTGGATAACCTCCAGGTGCGCCGGAAGCGTGGCCGCCAGGCGATCCGCGTACTTGAGGATCGTCGGGTGCAGGTAGCGGGTGTTCGTCTCGAGCAGCGCCTTCTGGCGCGCCGCCGCCGCGACGACCCGGGGATGAGCATGGCCGACGTGGGCCACGTTGTTCACGAGGTCCAGGTAGGCGCGCCCGTCAGCGTCATACAGGTACGCACCCCGTCCGCGAACGATCGTCAGCGGCTCGCGATAGCTGAGGGAGAGATCGGCACCGAGGCGTCTCTGTCGCCGCTGGAGGAGGCCTCCGCTGTTCATCGGCCCACCGCTTCATGTACGGCGATCCGAAGGGCGGACCCCGGAATGGCCGCAAGTCGCTCCAGCAGCGCCCAGGCCGGTGCCTCGGACACGCGCAGATAGGGGTCAGGGGACAGGCGCGCCTGATGCGCCGAGATGGCGACGCTTGCCCCGAGCCTCGCCAGGACGAGGGACGGCAGGGCATCGAGCTCGTCGGCCGTGAGGCGGCAGGTGCCATCGAACCCGGCCACGACCGCCCGCATGACGGACACCGGGTCGTCCCGGCCGAACATCGCATACGCGGCGGCAACGGCCGCCTCCTGGGCGGTCACCGAATGGACCATATCGCCGAAGTCGAGGAGGCCGACCACGCGCGTTCCGCCCTCATCGACCAGGACGTTGTGGTCGTTGGCGTCGTTGTGAATCGGGCTGCGCCGGAGGCTCGACAGGCGCGGGCGCAGGTCGTCCCGGACGCGGGCGCGCACGCGGCTCAGAAGTGCCCGATGCTCGGCGTCGTCGACGTCGTCCAATCCGCTGCCGATGACGGCGTCCGCTCGTTGGACGTCCCACTGGAAATCGCGCCGGGCGGCCGGGTGGTCGTAATCCAGCAGGGCGGCCGCGCTCCGGCCCATCGTCGCCCCAAGGTTGGCCCAGACCGCCTCTGTCGGCGCCGTCACACCCGCCAGCGGGCGCCCGGGGAGCCAGGTGAGGAGGCGCGCCCACGGTGGGCCCGGGTCGCCAAGGTCCACGAGTTGCCGCCCGTCGAGGGCGGGGATGACCAGCTGGACGGGGACCCCGACCCGCGCCAGCCGCGCCATCGCCCCGTGCTGGCACTCGAGGAATGCCCGGTCCTCGGCCAGGTTCGCGAGCTTTAAGACAGATGCCGGTCGGCCATCGGCGCCCCGAACGAGCACGTTCCGATCACGCTCGCTGGGCAGATCCTCGAGCTCGCCCGCGATGCCCCACCAGCGCCAAAGCGCAGTCGCGGCGTCCGCTGCCGTGGCGGACGGTCGAGACGAGATCCACGAGGCCGGGCGTGCCATACCCGTAGCGTAGACGCGCCGCGCCCCTGGGGTAGAGTTGAGCGCGGTCCCCGTAGCTCAGCGGACAGAGCAACCGCCTTCTAAGCGGAAGGTCGCAGGTTCGAATCCTGCCGGGGGCGCCAAGAACTCAGTTCTGAACTCAGAGAGAGCCACTAACGCACGCGGGGCGTCATCCACTCGGCGGGAACGGGGCGACGTCGCTCGTGAGGGAGACGACCCCCGAGCTATCGGCCGTGACGTTGACCCATAGGTCCGGCCCCGGGTCCTGTACGTGGAAGATGACGAACCCGTCATTGTTCGGCGGGCTATACGCGCATCTCCATGTCGGCGGGCAGCGGCCGAAGTGGAACTCGATCCGCCAGATCGGCAGATGGGTCGCCGGAAGCGCCGCGAGGGCTACCTCCACCGCGCGGTCGCATGTCAGGGTCGAGGGAGTCGCCGGGGGAGGGTCGCAAACGATCTCCGGACTCGGACGCGGACTCGGACTCGCGGTCGGCACCGGAGTGGGGCTCGCACTGGCCGTCGGCGTCGGCTCACGCGTGGGACTCGCGCACGCCGCGAGCATTACCACCGCCGCCATCAGCAGTCGACTCCGTGAACCCATCCGTGGTCCTCTGGCGATCTCTCGACCGTGTGACGCTGACAATGTGCGTCCGGTTGCCAGTGCCGTCAACGACCGCGGACCCGCGGCATCTAACCGGGGCGCGATAGGCTCTCAGGGGCGGCGCTGCCGCTTCCGCCGTAGTCCACCTCTCCCGAGGTTCAAAGGGACATAAGCATGGACTTCATCCTCGCCGGCGCGATCGGGTTCGTGGTCGGTGCGGCCGCCGTGTGGGTCTTCGACCGTCGGGTGATCTTCGGACGGTCGGGACGCGACTACCACTTCGGATGGGATAGGTCGTCGTTCGCGCCGCTCCGTCGCTCGCCGCAGCAGTTGTCACCCGATCAGATCGAGCAACTCCGCCGCTACGCGGATCTCATGGCCGCGATCCCTGGGTCGCCGCTCCACGGCGTCATCGGCGTCGGCGCCTCCGTGTCAGTCGCCGACCTAACGGTCGAGTTGATCGCGATCGAGGTCCGCGACGCAGGCGGAAGAGTCACCCTCAACTGGCGCGCGCATGGCGGGAAGATCGGCGGCGGACCTTCCATCACGGTGATCGGCGAGCCGGAGGTGACAGTCGCCGACGACGTAGGGACACGGTACGAACTCGGCCCCGGGGGATCGAGTAGCCACGGGGATGGAGGTGAGGCCGAGTTCAGCTTCGCTCCTCGCCCGCCCGCCGAAGCCCATCATCTGCGCATCGTCGTCGAGCGGTTCCGCGAGTCGCGAATGCCGCCCGGCTACCGGCGATCTGGTCCGCCGGCGGGCGTCCCCGGCCCGTGGGCGTTCACGGTGGAGATCGCCGACCATCTGGCCGCGCACGCCGGTCCGAGCGAAAGGAATCCATGCGGGGGTAGGCGTCGACGAGAACCGTCGAGTTCGACTGGAGGAGGAGGACGGCGATCACGACAAGCAGGGCCGCCGTGAACCAGAGCTTCCGAGGAACCCGGTCGGACCGCTTCGGCTCCACGGGCTCGCCCCTCCACGAGTAGCCTCGCCCGTCGGCCGTGACAGAGGTCTACCGCGTGATCCTATAGGTCTCCGAAGCCCCCGACACCCGCTCAGACGGCCCAGTCCCATTGAGGCGCCGCGCGGAGCTCGCACTGTCTCCGCGCTCGTCGTCCCAGTTGCGACCTTCGCCTGCACCGGAGGCCGATCGACATGCGGCTTGATCGCATCGTCCGAGTTCTTCCACTCGTGGCCGCGCTCGCTCTTGTCAGTCCGTCGAACGCGTCGGCCGACCACTGTGGTTCTGACGCCACGATCTCACCGTCATCCGGACCGCCACAAGGATCTGAACAGGGGCGTCACAGGGCCGTGAAGGTGATGAAGAAGCCGCTCCTCGCGCTCGGTCTCCTAGTTCTCGCCGTGGGCATCGGCTTCCTCGTCGCGTGGGGGCTTCTCTACACGATGATCGCCGTACTCCCGCCGTTCCGACCCGAAGACGACGAAACGCTCCGCGAATTCATCCCCGCTGCGCTCACCTACCTGACATGGGGCACAACGACCCTGATCGTGTTCATCGTCGGACTGAGGCGGCTCAGGCGGCGTACCTGGTCCCATGTCGCACCGTCCGAAGCTCTGGACACGCGCTGACGAGTACGACTTCGACGACGAGCCGCGATCCCGATCCTCGTCGACGGAGCGACGCCCGGAGACAAGCCCCTTAGAGACCCCCACGATGGCTCGCCCGGCGGATAGATCGACGGGTCGGCCAGATCTCGGCCCACAACCTCGAACACTTCGCCGACGTCGACAGTCTCGTAGTCGGAGCCGGGCGGCTCGCCCTTGATCCATGCAACCGCGTTTGCCGGGATCGGTGGCGAGAAGTCGGTGCCGTCGAGAGCGAGCGCGATCCGGTCGCCCTGTCGGGCGCTCACGACCTCGTCGCGTCGCTGGCTCGGCAGGTTCCAGATCTCCATCGTGGATTGAGCAGTGCCGCGCAGGACGTAGCGGACCTGGAGCGTGAACCGGCTCGACCGCCCGTCAGCGCTCGGATCAACCAGCCCGCCACTCTGAACCGCGACAACGTCGCCGATCACAACCTGCCGCGCCGTCGACAACACCTTCCAGAACGACGGAGTCCCCGGCCCTTCGACCTCCGCGCCGACTGGCCCGACCGTCGCGGCGAGGAGAAGCGCGGCGATTGCCGAAGCGATCGAGAGGCGCGCGCCGCGAGGGATCGACGCGGCTCGGATGCTATTCATCGGCGCTCACGCCACTGAACGGCCGGGCCGGTGCCTGTCCCTCATCGTCCACGAGCGTCATCCTCCAACCGCGGCCGGCTTGCGCCATGGGTACTGCCCTCGACCGGAACCGAAGTACGGCTTCCCGGGACCGCCACGGACCACTACGTTCCTGTCAGCAACGAGCCGGACCGTACTCGTCCTCACTGGACGGGCCCTGGGCGGCCGATGATGGATGGAAAGGCGACCATGGCAATGGCCTCGATGGCTGTCAACGAAATCGGACCGATGCTCACCGCGGCCGAAGTGGCGGACATGCTTCATCTCCACGTCAACACGGTGAAGCGGCTCGGCGATCGCGGCGAGCTCCCGTTCTACCGGGTCTGCAAGCGCGGCGACCGTCGCTTCCGGCTCCAGGACGTACTCCGCTTCCTCCACCAGAACCGCTAGCGCCGAAACGCGGGTCTCCGCCCCCGTCGAGCGCCACCGGTCGGGGGTCAGACCGTCCGGAGTGCCTCGCCGAAGATCTCCAGCGCCTCGGCGATCTCGGCGCCGCTCACATCGAGCGGCGGGATCCAGCGGACGACCTGGTGCGCCGGGCCGCAGGTCAGCACCAGCAAGCCCAGGTCCGCCGACCGGGCCACCAGCTGGTCCGCCAGCGCCCCGTCCGGGGCCTTCGTGGCACGATCCGTGACGAACTCCACCCCCACCATGAGCCCGGGTCCGCGCACGTCGCCGATCCGCTCATCCTCGGCCATGAGCCGACCCAGGCCGGCCGTCAGCTCCGCGCCGCGCGTCGCCGCGTTTGCCACGAGCCCCTCGCCCTCGATGGTGTCGAGCACCGCCAGCGCCGCCGCGCAGGCAACCGGATTCCCGCCGTACGTCGAACCGTGTGCGCCGCGCCCCCATCGCTCGTGGAGCTCGCGCCGCGCCGCGATCGCCGACAGCGGCAGGCCGTTGGCGATGGCCTTCGCGATGCACACGACGTCGGGCACGATCCCGGCGTGTTCGAATGCCCACATCCGGCCCGTTCGCCCATAGCCGGACTGGACCTCGTCCGCGACGAGCAGGATCCCGTGCTCATCGCACAGGGCTCGCAGGCCCTGCAGGAACGCGACCGGGGCCGGCATGTAGCCGCCCTCGCCGAGGACCGGTTCGATGAAGATCGCGGCCACGGTCGATGCCGGAACGACGCTCCCGAGCATGGCCCGAAGGCGCTCCAGCCCGACCTCCGTGGCGCGAGCCTCGTCGCCGTCGAAGTCGCGCCAGACAGATGGATAGGGCGTGGTGTAGATCGAGGGGAGGAGCGGCTCGTAGCCGCGCCGGTAGTTCGGTGACGAGCTCGTGATCGACGTCGCCCCATAGGTCCGGCCGTGGAATGCTCCCTCGAAGGCGATGATCGCCGGTCGCCCGGTGACCCTGCGGGCCAGTTTCATCGCGCCGTCGATCGTCTCGGAGCCGGAGTTCAGCAGGAGGATCGTGTCGATCGGGTCGGGCAGGGTCGCCGCAAGGCGGTCCACGAGACGAACGACAGGTTCCGCGTAGCCGAGCGCCCCGGTCGGGCCGATGAGGCGGTCCACCTGGGCGTGGATGGCCGCCGTCACCGCCGGATGGACGTGACCGAGGGCCGTGACCGCGATCCCGTTGGCGAAGTCGAGGTACGCCCGTCCGCTCGTATCGAACAGGCGGTGCCCCACGCCGTGGCTCCAGCTGCGCTCGAAATAGCGACCCAGGACGGGCGTCAGGTGGCCGCCGGCGAGCGCGGCGAGATCGAGGCTCTCGGGTGGGTTGGGCATCGTCTCCGAGTATAGGCGGGCGCCGGCCGTCCACGCGGTGGCATCATTCCCGGGTACCCGCCACGCCACCGCACACGTTCGAGGTTTCCGTGTCCATCGACTTCCGCCTGACCGACGAGAACCGTCTCGTCCAGCAGACCGTCCGTGACTTCGCCGAACGCGAGATCCTGCCGAACATCCGCGAGTGGGACGAGAAAGGCGAGGTCCACCGCGAGATCTTCGTCCGGATGGCCGAGCTCGGCCTCCTGGGCGCCCCGATCTGGGAGCAGTGGGGCGGCTCCGGGATGGACTACCTCAGCTTCGGGATCATCTGCGAGGAGCTGGAGCGTGCGGACACGGCCTTCCGGGTCGTCCAGAGCGTCCACGTCGGGCTCAACTCCCTCACCCTCATGCAGTGGGGAACCGAGGAGCAGAAGCAGCGCTGGCTCGTACCCCAGGCGCGCGGCGAGAAGCTGGCGACGTTCGGGCTGACCGAGCCGGGCGTCGGGACGGACGCCGCCAACCTCGCGAGCACCGCCCGGCGCGACGGCGATTCCTACGTCCTCAACGGGGAGAAGATCTGGATCAGCCTGGCCGACATCGCCGACCATTTTCTCGTGTTCGCGACCGTGGACCGGTCGAAGAAGCACAAGGGCGTCACCGCGTTCATGCTCGAGCGCGGAATGCCGGGGCTGACGACCGGCACGCTCCACGGCAAGCTCGGGATCCGGGCCGGCAACACCGGCCTGATCAACATGGACGGGGTGCGCGTTCCGCTCGAGCACCGGATCGGCCAGGAGGGCGAGGGCTTCATCATCGCCATGAGCGCCATTGACCAGGGCCGGTTCACGGTGGCGGCGGGGGCCGTCGGGTTGGCCCAGGCCTGTCTCGACGCGAGCGTCAAGTACGCCCACGAGCGCCAGACGTTCGGCGAGGAGATCGGCCGCCACCAGCTCGTCAAGCAGATGATCGCGAACATGGCGAAGGGGACGGAGATCGGCCGGCTGCTCGTCTGGCGTGCCGGCTGGCTGAAGAACCAGGGCCTCCGCAACACCCGCGAGACGAGCGTCGCGAAATGGCACACCACGGACCACTCGGTCCAGGCGGCCCTCGACGCCATCCAGATCCACGGTGCGAACGGCTACTCGAACGAGTTCCCGGTGGAGCGCTACCTCCGGAACTCCAAGGCCGCGGTGATCTATGAGGGGACGAGCCAGCTCCACACGCTCATCCAGGCGGACTACGCGCTCGGTTACCGCGAGGATCGCCCTATCCGGTGCGAGCCGCTGCCGGCGCAGGGTTGGGAGCGGTCGCCCGCGAGCGGGCGACGCTGAGAGGCGGACATTCGCCCCCACTCAGGGCTCGGCGGCCGGTCCCAGCCAGACAATTCGATCCGCGAAAGCGTCATCCTGCGGGTGTGCGACGAGGAGGTCGTGAAGGGCCTCGACAAGCCTGCCCATGCCGTCGCGCGATCGCGGGAAACGGTGTGGGTTGGCGAGGATGATCCCCGCGTGAGGGGTCCCGGTGCGGGTGAGCTCCGTGGCGATCGGCATGAAATCGCCGACGTTCTCGGTCAGGAGCGCACGGCCGTCCCGGCGAGCCGCCTTGATCAGGTTCCGGTCGGCAAGGCCTGCCAGGGCGGGCTGCGCGACCACCGCCGTCACGTCGTGCCCTTGCGCGCGGAGATGCTCGGCGATCCGTGGGCTGTAGTGCTCGTCGAGGAGCAGCTTCACGCGCGGCGGGTGATCTGCTGTCGATACAACCGCTCTTCACGCTCTGCCATCGCCTCGTTCGCCTCGATCCAGCGATCGATCTCGTCGGCGAACTCGGCGTGGTATCGGGCGGCCACCTCGACGCTCGCAGGCGGCACCTGGAGATAGTCGGCTGCCTCCTCGATGGAGTCGTTGTTTGCCCGGATCGTCGCCACGATCTCCCAGACGTCGAGACCCGTTCCCAGCACGAACGGGCGCCGCCCGGCGGGGCCGCTGACGAAGTCGATCCGAGGATGCCGGATGCGCCGGAGGCCTTCGTCCAGCAGCCGCTCGGCGAGAGCCGTGCGCGTCATTCCCGACGCGGCCGCGCTCCGATCGAGCCGTGTCGCCGTCTCCGCCGGCAAGCGGAAGCTTCGAAGCTCGCGCACAGCATGGGTGGGTCGCGCCCGCTCACTCATGTATGACAGCGTATCACACGGGCGCCGGCCGCTCCGAGCGGTAGCCGGCTCGGGACCGAACGCTCTTGCCGATCTTCGATCGCTCGGCACGTCGACGACGACGCTTCTGACCGCCGACCGCAGTCGCACTCACGAGCGGTGGGCGTGCTCAGACCTCCGCGCTCCTCGGCAACGGCACGCAGGATCCTAGTTCCCGGAGCACCTGGGCTGGGGGTCGCGGATGCCTGCTCGCATCAGCACCAACTTGTAGCCATCGAGCGCCCGGATCCGGGCATCTCCCGAAGAGGCCCGCTCGATGGCCTCGGATGCTGTGTCAAGGGACAGCGGGACTTCCTCCTGGGCGGACACGAGATCTCCCTCTCCACGGACACGTGATCTCCACGCCGACGGACAGCTGATCTCCCGTGGTGGTCAGCCGAGCGGCACCACCCCCTTCCCCGCGGTCGCCG
>ORJL011516138.1_pt1 | contig 57699 bp, 62 predicted proteins | sample 1779941 | NCBI WGS metagenome assembly ORJL01 (sample SAMEA104232317, study PRJEB22302) | groundwater metagenome | biome: forest; feature: aquifer; material: groundwater | place: USA | collected 2011-08-07 | depth 5.8 m | reverse complement strand
CAGAGTCAAATGGCTGTTCCAGGCCCCCGTTAAAAAAATATGTGACGTGTGCGTATTTTTCTGTTTCCGCAATGTGCAGTTGACTCATGTTTCTTTCGGACAGCACCCTTGCAATTGGCATGGTAACTTCTTCGGGTGTAAATGCCACTTTTGTGACGGGCAAATTTCTTTCATAACTGGTAAGAGACACAAAGTATAAATCCTTAATCTTTGCACCTCTTTTGAAACTGTGTATTGCTTCACCCGACGAGGTCTTCAGGCTGGAAAGATCATCAAGCAAAAATGCCTTCGTAAGCTGTCTTGCCCTGTCCGGCCGGTAATTAAAAAATATTATGGAATCTTTTTCGCCCACCGGCCCGATTGCAACACCCAATTCGTCAACAATGGTATGCGGTTCTATAAATTCGTCCGTTATATTTTTGTTATACGATTCTTCTATTACCGTTACCGCATTTGCGGCTCTGAATTCCCCCTTGCCGGTGAGTGCCAAATACGCTTTTTCGGTCCTATCCCACCGGTTGTCACGGTCCATTGCATAATACCTGCCGGAAACCGATGCGATTTGCCCAGTTTGTTCACGTTCCAGCCTCCTTGCCAGCTCCTCTACGGATGCTTTTCCGGACCTGGGCGTACTGTTGCGCCCGTCCGTAAATACATGCACCTTGACCCTGGACTGCGGGACATTATTTTTTTTGAAAAAGGTTAGCAGTGAATATAAGTGGCTTATTTCGCTGTGCACCGCCCCCAGCCCAACCAGCCCCATTAAATGAATGTTCGAATTATTTTTCTTTGAATGTTCCAGCGCCCCCAAAAATGCCTCGTTTTGGAAAAAAGAGCCATCTGCTATGGCATTATTTAAACGGAGAAGATCCTGAAACACTACCCTTCCCGCCCCAAGATTTATATGGCCTACCTCCGAATTTCCGAAAATTCCTTCCGGAAGTCCTACCGCTTGACCGGATGCGACGAGCTGAGTGTGCGGGTACGAAAACCAAAGATTATTAAAATTTGTTGGATTGGCCCTTGTTATAGCGTTTCCTGGACCGGGTTCGGCTATGCCCCAACCGTCAAGGATGAGCAGAACGATAGGCCTTGGTTTTTGAGTAATCCTAAGCATCTCATGAAAGTTCGTATTCTATTTCTAAAAGACGATTATACTTCGCAACCCTTTCTCCGCGTGCCGGTGCCCCAAACTTTGCATAATCCGCGCCTATACCTACGGCAAAATCCGCTATAAAATCCTCATTTGTCTCGCCGGACCTGTGGGATACGACGATTTTAAAGTTAGCTTCCTTGGCACGCTTTGCAACCTCCAATGTTTCGGTAATTGTGCCTACCTGATTCGGTTTAACAATAATTGCGTTGCAAGACTTTTTTTCGATAGCCTTATTTAGCCTGGCCAGGTTTGTCGTTATAAGGTCGTCACCAACTATTAGGGTTTGAGTGCCAAGTTTAGTTGTGATATTAGTCCAGCCATCCCAATCATCCTCGGAAAGCGGGTCTTCCAGTGACAATATATGGAACTGCTCATTGAGTACTTTAAAATAATCGATAAAGTCCGCCGTGGAAAGCGCTACAGGCCTGTCTTTTATTTTATAGTCACTTCCTTCTAAAAAGTATGACGCGGCAATGTCGAGGCTAAAAAATACATCAATGCCGACTTTGTAGTTTGCTTTTTGTACCGCTTCCTCAAGAATTTTCAGGGCGTCCGAATTGGTGTATAGCACCGGCGCATAACCACCTTCATCGCCGATTAAAGTAACACCGCTGTGGTTTGTAATTACCTCCTTGAGCGAATAGTAAATTTCGGCACCCAACCTTAGATTTTGGGAATAATTGGTTGCCTGAGGGGGGACTACCATAAATTCCTGAAAATCCGTGTTTCCACCGCCATGTTTACCTCCGTTTAAAACATTAAACATGGGTGTCGGAATCTGAAATTTTTGGTTATCTGTTCCTGTCAATAATTTTGATATATATTTGTAAAGTGTTACCCGCTCCGACGCACTCTGGGCTTTGGTGACCGCCGCAGAAATTGAAAGAATGGTGTTTGCTCCCAGGTTTGATTTATCATCAGATCCATCGGAGGCAATCATTATTTTGTCGATTTCGGCCTGGTTTGCCGCATCCATCCCTATAATCTTTGGTGCAAGGACGGCGGCGATATTATGCAGGCATTTTAATACACCCTTGCCCTTATACCTATTTGGATCCCTGTCTCTTAGTTCTACGGCCTCGTGCCTACCGATTGAGGCACCGGACGGCGCGGCGAAGCTACCCACGGAGCCGTCTTCCAGCTGGACTATAGCTTCAACGGTCGGGTACCCCCTACTGTCCAATATTTCCCTACCGATAATTTTTTTAATTATGGCCATACTATATTATTAACCAGTTTTTACCTTTTTAATCAAGTTGTGCTCCGCTTCGTAAACCAGGCTTCTGGTAGAATCTATAACATCCGGATTTACCGAAATTGAGGTGATTCCCCAGTCAACCAACATTTGTGTAAGCTCGGGATAAACGGAAGGTGCCTGGCCGCAAATTGATGATGTGATCTTATGTTTATTCGAAATTTCTATGATACGTTTTAAGGCCCACAGTACCGCAGGATCCAGTTCGTAAAATTCCCCTGCTACTTCTTCGTTGTCCCTGTCTGTGCCCAAAATTAACATTGTCAGGTCGTTGGATCCTATTGACACACCATCTATTCCTACCTTAATAAATTCTTCCAGCAAAATCACGTTGCTGGGGATTTCTACCATCATATAGAATTTGAATTTTGGGTCCTTAAAAAGACCCGCCTGTGCAACTAAGTCTTTGACGGCAACAAGCTCCTTCGTGGTCCTTACAAAGGGGATCATTAAATGCAGATTTTCATGAACTTTCCTGATCTGCGTTATCGCCTCCAGTTCCAGCTTAAATACATCCGGGTCCTTAATGTACCTGTATGCGCCCCGGTATCCCAGCATCGGGTTAGACTCAACCGGTTCATATTTTTCGCCGCCTTTAAGATCCTTATACTCGTTTGATTTAAAATCTGTTGCCCGATAAATAACGGGTCTGGCGCCGAATGCTTTTGTAAAAATTGACAGCCCGTTAACAAGTTTGCCGATATATTCCTTTTGTTTCTTTTGCGCAATAAATTCCTTGGGATGTGTGCCTATTTGAGCAAGCAGGAATTCGGCACGCAAGAGACCGACACCGTCGACATTTTTCTTTGCGATCTTTTCGGCAAGTTCGGGTTCTGCCAGATTTGTATAAATGTGTGTTGCGGTTTTATGCGAAGCGTAGGTATCGTGGCGTCCGCTGGCCTGCAAATCTTTTTTTAAGGTGATTGCCTGGCCCTTGTAGACTATGCCCTTCAAGCCATCTACAGTAACATAATCGCCGTTTTTTAATTTTTTGGTTGCATCTTCTGTGCCTACAACGCAGGCTATTCCAAGTTCCCTGGAAACGATGGCGGCGTGCGATGTCCTGCCTCCCCGGTCTGTGACTATGGCTATCGCTTTTTTCATGGCCGGAACAAAATCGGGATTTGTCATTTCGGTAACCAGAACGTCTCCTTTTTGGACCTTATTCAACTCTCCCATATCATGGATTATTACCACCTTGCCGGAACCTACGAGAGGGGAGGCTGGGGCGCCTTGCACCAGTACGGTTTTTTCACTGGTCGCATCAGATTTCGCGCTTAATTTTTTAAGGTCTTGGGCAGATTTGATGGTCGTTATCGGTCTTGTCTGTACGATAAATAATTTTTCGTTTTCGAAGGCCCACTCAATATCTTGCGGGAAAAAATAATGCTTTTCGATCGTATGGCCGATTTTGGCCAGCTCAACAATAAATTTGTCTTCTAGCTTTTGGTCCTTTTTATGTGCGGCCGAAACGTCCAATACCTTGTTCCCATTGTTACTTCTGACCATGTACTTATCCTGCGCTACTATACTTTTCGACAGTATTTTAAATTCATTTTTGGCTACTTCGTAATGGTCGGGCGTTTCTCTGCCGCCTACAATCATTTCGCCAAGACCAAAGATTGCCTCTATAGTTATTTTATTTTTATCGTTTGTGATTGGGTCAATCGTAAACATAATGCCCGACGTTTGCGAATTAACCATAATCTGGACCGGTATGGCTATGCCGACTTTGAAATGGTCAAAGTTTTTTTGCACCCTGTAGTAGATTGCCCTTGCCTCAAAAAGCGATGCCCAGGCACCAAGAAGTGCCTCCTTAAGGTTTTTTTCACCTCTAACATTTAAGAATGTTGCCTGCTGTCCGGCAAATGATGCTTCCGGGAGATCTTCGGCGGTAGCAGATGAGCGCACTGCCACATAGGCGTTATTGGTGCCGGACAACTCATGGTAATACTTGTATAGATTATTTTCCAAGCCGGGATCGAGGGTGATTTTTTTGATCTCCTCCTGACACCTAAGTGCTTTTGACTGAAGAGCAGTCGGGTTTTCAACGTCGATACCGTAGAGTATACCGCGGATTCTGTCGATTGCCCCCGACATTTGTAAGTTTTTAAAATATGCTTGAGAAGTAACAATAAAACCGTTAGGGATAGGGGCTCCTATTTTGTGCAGCTCGCCCAAATTTGCGCCTTTGCCGCCAACATGAGCTACATCATTTTTGTCTACTTCCTTAAACCATACAATATCCTGCATAAACGCTTAATCTGCAGGGGGGCAGATTACTTTTTCAATTGTAGCAAAATTTATGCCATCACAACTAGATGGGCAAATATTTTAAAAACATCAGGGATATCAATGTTTTGGGCTGAATGCTGGTCGAGCCTGATTTTGTCATATAGTCTATTTTCAATGTAGATGAAAACAGCTTATTTATTATTTGCTCATCTAATTTTTTTGCCTGATCATTAATTTTTTGCCACTGCCACGAAGCTATATTTTTGCCGATAGCCTCTCCGGCGCCTGCTTCGTCCAGATCCGTTTTTGCAATAGAGAGCATGTATAGGCGATTTAAGAGTTGCCACACAAGAAGGGTGTTTTCTTTTGCGTCAATTTTGTTCAGCAAATTAATTGTGTTTGCAACCGGCCCATGAATTGAATCAAGGAAATAAAATATTGTGGGCGGCAGTTTGAAGACTTCCACATTTGCTATTTTTGCGAAGGCGCCCACTTGTGCCGGGGTTAACTCTTTACTTTCCCATAAGATTAATTCAGTCGTGTCTGTTATGTCTTTGAGCTGATGCGGTTTTAGCTTATATTTTGCGATAAAATTTTGCGCAACTATTATTTTTTTTGTGCCGACCAAATCTGCGGTTGATATATTGTTTATAAGGTCGTTAAGTGTGTTTGTCTCCTGGTTTATCCTTGCGTGTGTCGGATATTTGCCAATCAGTTCGTTAAGCTTCGCGTAGGACGCGTTAACGTTTTCGCCGTGGAGTATATGGATCATGAAACCTTAATGACTTCGGATTTATCTTTTACTTTTTTCTCCGTCTTAAGTCCGAATTCATCGCCGGCTTTTGCAATGTCTATTTCGGCATGTTCAATTTGCATCGATCTGACAACTTGCGTAAATTCCTCGCCATTTTTGCCGGTGAGCTTAACCGTATCCCCTATTTTTAAATCATGCAGTGTTAATTTGACGACGGCAACTTGAAGTTTATCGTAATAATGGACTACTGTACCTATTTTAATCTGCTTCATTTCCCACTTCCAGGATGTTGGAAATTTTTGTATTGGCTTGTGTTAATTTCTCCTTGCATAGTTTGTGAAGGGCCGCACCCTCTTCCAAAAGCTTAAGGCCCTCCTCCAGGTCTAGGCTCGGGGACTCCAACAGCGCCACAATTTCCTCAAGGCGAGCTAGTGCTTCTGTGAAGGTGGCTTCAGGATTCTTTTTCATTTATTTTAGATTTTACCTCGGATATTAATTCCCCACGGAATAATTCTACAGCTATTGTATCGCCAACAACAACATCCTTCACATTCTTTACCACCCGGCCATATCGGTCTTTTGTAATTGAGTACCCTCTTTCGAGTACATTTTGCGGCGCTAGTAATTTCAAGGCGCGATTTAGCCCCATTAAGTTATCACTGAATTTTGAAACGAACACTTTTGATTGCCGCGACAGGTTCGTGTATGCCAATTTTTCCCTTTGTGCCGTGCTTGCCAATATCATTTTTTCGTAATGTTTCAGCGCCTCCCGAATGGAATTGATGCGATGCGGATACTGACGAATTGTGATTTTCGTTTGAATTAATTTTGAATAGAGAAGATCCAGTTTTTGCAGATTGTAATCGATAACCTTTTCGTGCCTTGAAGTGAGTTTGAGCTCTATAAAATTGAGTCTTTCCAAAATATTTCGCCATCCGCGGGTCGTTATGTTAGCCGCATCGGTAGGTGTCGATGCCCTTGCGTCCGCCACCCATTCCGCAAGGGACTCGTTGGCCTCGTGCCCTATTGCAACGACTGTCGGAATTTTCAGATTAAATATCGCCCTTGCCACCCGTTCGTCGTTGAATGCAGCCAAATCTTCCATAGAGCCTCCGCCTCTCGTAACTACGACGACATCTGGCGCTTCGGTTTCAGCCCGCGAGAATGCTTGAAGCAGGCTGACAACTGCACCGGCACCTTGTACCCGTGCATCGATCACCACTATCTCCATAATCGGGAATTTGTCTTTCGAATGGGTAATGAAATCGCGCCAGGCATCGGAATCCTTTGATGTTATAAGGCAAACTTTTTTGGGGTAAAGCGGCAGTTCTTTTTTATGCGTTGTGTCAAAAAGGCCTTCGTGGCGGAGTTTTTTGATTAAATCTTCCAGTTTTTTGTATAAATCGCCTTCACCGGATAATTCCATGTGCTGGACACGCAGCTGATATTTTCCGTAAGGTTCGTAGAGTGTGAGGTTCCCAAAAGCGATAATGCGCTTGTTTAGCAGGTTGTTTCCAATGTTTTCGATAACATCACCGCTTGCTATACAGGGTAATGTTGCCTTGTCGTCTTTTATGGTGAGGTAGTAGAAACTGTAATTGGGGTTCTTTTTAAATTCGGCGATTTCACCCTCAACCCACACTACCATTTGCTCCAGGGTTTCTTTGGCAAAATAGTTAATCTCGGAAACTGAGTAAATTTTTCGATTCTTTATTGTTTTCATGATTTTGGCCAGTGCAACTGCAACGTTTTTTAGCTTTATTTTAGGTACTTGACAGAAATATTTTCCCGCTGTATAAACACTGTGCTTATCGCAAGATAGGCAACTCGAAGGGGCTTCTCGCAAGAGAGGCCTTTTCTTTTAGAAATACCTCAAAGAGTTAACAATTGCCTCTAAAATTTTCTTGTAATTTTGCGTATCCTCGTTTTGTGCCCCTTGCATATAGGTTATTTCCAATGGTAAGTTTGCGTCGTAAAGCAGATAGGTGATTTTATAATAGCCCTTTGGCTGGGCATTCCCGGTGGAAACCATCTCAATATATTTTGTCGGCCTTCCGTTAGTTTCTATGTTTTTAAATCTGGCGACACCAAATAAGTCACTTGGATTTTCGAATGATTTGACAGTAGCCTCCCATTCGTCTTTTGGTATCTTTTTAATGGTTATTGGTGTGAAATATTCTTCCGGTGAAGTCGGCACAACGAATGTATACGGCGCGAAGAAGAAACACTCCTCTTCTTTTTTGCCATATGTCGTAAACCAGTCGTTGGGATAAGCCACTTCAAATGAAAGTGCCGTATTTGCACAAAGTTTCACATTCCCCGACAGGACATTTGCAACTTGTACATTTTCCGAAGGTGTGGGGCGCTCTACCACCTGCGCCGACCCAATTACTTCTATGGGGCTTTCGGGTAGTCTATTTTGCCCTACACGTAATCCAAAATAAAAGACAATTAGAGAATACATCCCCACAAACACGACAAAAGTTACGAGTTTTAGGGTTTGTTTCACAACCGCCAGTTTCAAATTAACATCCTTTGGACAAGAAAGTTTATTTTATTCCCTATGCGGCCGGATTTGAATCTCCTGATGACTCTTCTGAGTTAGCCTGAGGCTGATTTCCCATAGCCGGTGGTGGAGGTGGAACCTCTTCCATACCACTCACTGGTGGTGGAGGTGGAACCTCTCCAGTGCCATCTACGGGTGGAACTTCAGGGGTCAGGCTCGGTTCAGTCACAGGTTCCGATGCGGGTGGAGTCGGTACTCCTGCACCAGCCGAATCATCACCTGCCGTCTGAGGGTCTTGAGCACTTGGATTGTTTTGATCTGGGTCCATATTTTTTACCTCCTTTCTTGTATTTTAACAGAAAACAAGGCTACCTTGTAAACCCCGCAAAATTTATATTTAAGAATGAGTCTTTGCCCGGTTCTGCGCCCACAGGCACCAGCTGCAGTGCTTCATTCCCCTGTGCCAAACCGCTTTCTATCACTCTCTCACGATTTGCCAGTGATGCCAGCTCTTGTGTGTAACTGGTAAGCGATGACAATTGTATCCTTTGCTGTGACAATTGGTCCGCCAGCTCATCATTTTCTCTTTTTGCGCCAACAAGCACCTGGTAAGCTTCTTCTTGCAGTTGTAATTTTCCCTCTTCCGTTTCCGGTGTCGGCCTTCCTAGCGTGCTGTTAATATTTTGAGCAACATTGACAACCAGCAAAATATGCGACAATTGCAGGTCTTTGTATGGTTGCAGTTGGGGCAGGGTTTCTGTTTTTTTGAATGAATCGTAAGCTTCCTGTGCCTCCGCCTGCCTTTTTGCATAGTATGCTTTGATTTTTTCTATGTCCCCACTTTCCCAAACCTCCTCGTCCGAGAGGGTTGGAAGGAAAAATGCAGGTGTTGCGGCTGAGATTATTTCTTTTAGGGCAATCTGGTCCTTTTCCATTGCGGATAAAAAGTTATCGGCTTGGATAATGTATTCGTTTATCTGCGCGTCGAGTGTTTTGTACAGTTCTGGAGGTGAGGAATTTTCCAAATTTTTACGTTCATTTTCAATATTGTTTCTTGATAATCTTATGTTGTCCACCGTTTTTTGGATGTCTCCAAGGGTAACGAAAAACCCCGGTACGCGACCCGATGCCGATGCTTCCTTCAGATTATCCAACCTTTGTGTTTTGACTCCGGCAACCTGCAGTGAAGCCCTAAGGTCGTCGACCGATTGCTTGCTTTTGTAAAAAGAGTTGCTTGCGGATTGAAAATATTGCGCCTGTTCGTTTACGGGCACCACCTGCCTATTGTTGACACTTGTCATGTGCAAGGACACAGACAGTGAAAGTACCAGCGCAAACGCGAGCGACAAAAATATTTTTGAATAGGGAACACTCGCGACCCGATATTTGTTGAACAGGTCAACGTGCTCCCTGTATGTTATTGCAGGCATGGCAGCTATATCCATTGTATGCTAAACAAATTCTTTTTGTAAAATCACAGGTTATACGGCTGGATTTACCGTTGACATTCGGGTTTTCTTCGGATAATATAAAGATGATCACATGGAAACTGAAGTTGACGATGAAGTTAAAGTTTGGGCATTTTTTGATCGCGGCATATTTCCCATTGCCATGAACTGGAACAGGCGCTTTGTAAAATTCGAAAAACTTATTTTTTCATCTTCTAAAAAAATCGGGGACGTGCGGCTGGTTGATTTAGTCTGTGCTTCGAATACTTCTAATTTCGAACTCGAATTTAACAGCAACGATTATAGCTGGCGAGTTAAAAAGGTTTTGCCAAAGTCATGAATTACCGGGGAGTCATTATAGAAGAAAGCCTGCAAGATAAGCTGGTACTTGATAAGGTCAAAGTTGTTAAAACGCGCATCGAGAAGATTACACTCAAGCATAAAACTCCATGGCTTAGTAAATGGACCTTACACGCAATAGAAGTTGAAGAGGCGGATGCCGACACGGTTGCCAGTCTTTTAAGTAAAGCCATAGATACTATCCATAAGTCTTCCTGGTATGCAGATTTTAAAAATGATGAGTTTCACTACATAATTTTTTACGGGAAAGTATTCAAGGTTGGTAAAGGTGATTCGTACGAAGACGCAAGAAGCTTTGGTTTGTCTTTGGGAATTCCGCGATATCAAATATCATTTGAACGATTAAAGAGATGACGACTGATGGTAGTAGGGTTATCCTGCATGTTGACTTAAACAGTTTTTTTGCAATGGCCCAGCAGCAGGTAAATCCGGCTTTGCGGGGCAAGCCTGTCGGCGTAGTTAAAGCACGCGGACGAACATGTATTATCGCCGCTTCCCCTGAAGCTAAAAAGAAAGGTGTCGGAACCGGATCACGTACTTATGACGCTAAAAGGCTGTGCCCTGATATTATTCTGGTACCTGCCGATTTTGATAAATATTCCGACATTTCGCGCAGGTTTATAAAAATCTGTGCGGATTATTCCCCGCTTTGCGAGGTTTTTTCACTGGATGAATGCTTCATCGATGTGACTGCGACCGAACAGTTTTGGGGGACGGCGTTTGATATTGCGTTTGACATCAAAAAAAGGTTAAGGGAAGAAGTCGGTGATTATTTGACTGTGTCTATTGGGGTTTCCCATAATAAGCTTCTTGCAAAACTTGCAGGCGAGCAAATTAAACCGGACGGACTCTTTTGGATAACGGAAGATAACGCCCATGAGATTCTTGACAGGAGTAGCTTTATGGATGTTTGCGGTATTGGCTGGGGGCTTAACAACCATTTATTAAAACTCGGGGTCGATGGTTTTTCCAAACTGAGAACATGTTCCCGGGAATTTCTACACATTAACTTCGGCCCGTTTTGGGGACCCTACCTTTGGGATATTTGCCGAGGGGTGGACAGGGCACCCGTTAATTCCTTCAGGGCCATACCGGAGCAAAAAAGCGTAAGCAGGACGTATACCACACACAGGCTTTTGACAAAGAGGGACGAAATTTTCAAGATTGCCAGGAATTTGTGCGAAGAAGCGGCTTTTAAGGCAAGACGTATGGGGCTTGCCGGACGCTACGTAGGTTTTGGCCTGCGCGGCGGGCGCGGCGGCAAAAACTTTTGGGGACATGTGACCATGAAAGCACATATCGATGACGGAAAAGAGCTGTTCGATGTGTGCCGGACAGTTTCCAAAGATTGGGATATTAAAGAGGTAATTTTTTGCGGGGTCACACTTGGGATGCTAGGCGGGGGCGACGGCTTGACTATTCCCCTATTTGAAAAAGATGTAAAGCGGGGGCGCCTGACAAGTGCGGGGGACGCGATAAATGAAAAATACGGCGAGTATACGGTTTTTCCGGCACAACTTCTTGGGATGCCAATTGTGATGCCGGAGGTTACAGGATATTTTGGGGACCGCAAATACCAGATAAAAAGAATGGGGCTTTGACCATTTCGTAAAAATCCAGTCTTGGAAGAGTGGGGGCACAGGGATTGGAATTGAACATCCTGATTGAGCAAATGCTGCAGCAAATTGATCGCACTTTCAATGAGATGGAGTATTTTCCACCGCTGGTGGTTTGAAAATACTAATGGCATCTCCTCGTTTAACTCCTAAGGTTTCTGCAAGCTTGGTCGAAACACGTACACCGCACCCTGGAACTCTTGAATTGTAAACAAGTACCTCCGCAGTTTCCTCATTGCATGCAATTTCAATTTGTGCATATCCTCGCCCTTTGTTAAAGAGTTCTTTTAGCTGTTGTGTCTTACTTTGTACTCCGAAGTCAATAATAACTCCATGTCCCGCCAACCCAAGATTCTTAAGTTGCTTGGCACTCAGTCCAATCATTGGTGCATCTCTGTTTAACCCCTGACTGTCAATAACAGCGACAATTCCATTTACAGCTTCCAAATCTAACTCTTCCCAAGAATTACCAAAAGGGTTGCTGGTATAGTTTGGATCTGTTTCAAGTTTATATTTAAGTAACTCACCATCATAATCTGCTACCCAATTGTCCAGCTTCTGGACTATGCGCTCATCCTCATCAGTTTTCGTTGCTTCTCTTAATTTTTGTTCATCGTATTTATTTCTCGCAAGAATATTTAGCGCATCCATCCTGCATATCCAATGAGGTTGACGCTTTAAAATTTCAAGCGCTGCCTCTAGCTGATCAGGAGAGGCTGTTTCTGGAATGTTTTCTAAATATAATTTTGCAGCTAGCCAACCATCTTGCGTAAATGCTTTTTCATCTAATGTTCCTTTTGGTTGGAGCTCTTCGGAACCTTCTGACGCCATTAACCTTATTGTAGCATTTTTGTGTACGCAGCTATTCGAATACTTTCAGCTTCAGTTTTCCAAACAGAATTTAAAGGATATTTGTGTTGGTGCCTAATGTGGGGGCACAGGGATTCGAACCCTGAACCAATCGCTTAAAAGGCGATTGCTCTACCGTTGAGCTATACCCCCTCGTCGAAATAAACTCCACTTACATTGCCTTTATAAATAAGTCAATTTAACGTTTTGTTATTTCTCCTCTTCAAATGCTGTGCATTTGGCATAAATCCAAATTTCTAAGATGATATCAGCAAAAGGCACAAGACTTAACTGATCTACCCCTCTATTTTCCGGTAACCAATTATATAAAAAATGCGCATTCGCATCAACAAATTTGATTTATTCCACTAATTTACTTTTAATGGACAGGGAGCAGGTAAATTGTGCAAACGGGATATTTTGTGAATTCTAAAAAGGAGGTGATAAAAAATGCTGATTGAAGATTTATCTATTGCTGTTTCTTCCGTCGTCCTAAATTCGATAGCCGCATTTATAAATTTTATACCTTCACTGGTGGGTGGGTTGATAATCCTAATAATAGGCCTGATCGTATCCGCCATAGCCTACAGGGTAATATTCGGAATCTTAAAGGTTGTACAGCTTGAGAAATTTTTGGCCAAATACGGAATAGTTTCTGTTGAGGGCCACGATGTTGAATGGGGGGAAATTTTGGCGGAGCTTGCTCGTTGGGCGATCATTATCATATTTTTGGTCCCGACCCTTTCCGCGTGGAAACTGGATGCGGTAAACACCGTTTTAAACCGGGTGATCCTTTACATTCCTAATGTAATCGTTGCCGTGATACTGGCAATGGTTGGTTTGGTTATTGCCAGGCTCGGGTATAGGATTGCACACGGCGCAAGCCATAACTTAGGCAAGGGCATGGCCCACACATTGGGTTTGGTTGCACAATGGTCGGTTATGATATTTGTTTCCTTTTTGGTTCTGCACCAGCTTGGTGTTGCCCAGGAAATGTTGAGGATTCTGTTCGGCGGAATAGTAGCAATGCTTGCACTTGCCGGAGGGCTGGCTTTTGGGTTTGGGGGGCAGAATACTGCCAAAGAAATCACGGAAGCTATTTGGTCAAAGTTTAAAAATAAAGAGCACTAAGGGTGCAGGTATAGATCTCTGGCGTCCGCTCTTGTTTTTGTGGTAAAATCCGTAAGCTTTTGGACCTTATTAATCCCGCAGGGATTAGCAGGGCCGAACGCAGTGAGGCCCTATCGTCTATCGGTTAGGACGGGACCCTTTCAAGGTCCAAAGCGGGGTTCGACTCCCCGTAGGGCCACTTAAAAAATTCATAAGAATATTAAATAAAAATTTACTGCCCTACCCGTTTGCGTCTTTCTTCCAGTTCATCGAGGATAATTTTGCGGATCCGGATGTTTTGAGGTGTCACTTCCACTAATTCCTCGTCGTTTATGTATTCCAATGCTTCCTCAAGCCCCATTTTTGCCACGGCGTTTAGCTTTTGCGAAACGTCCTCGCCTTTGCTGCGCATGTTTGTGAGATGTTTTTCGCGGCAAACATTAACACGGATATCCTCTTTGCGCGAATTTTTCCCGATGACCTGGCCTTTATAGACAATCTCACCGGGTTCGGTAAAAATTACTCCCCTTTCCTGTGCATTTAACAGTCCGTACGTTTTGGTGATTCCGCCTTCATGGGCAACGAGTGAGCCGTTACTGCGAGTGTAGGAAGCCCCGGCGTCCGGCCGGTATTCCAAAAATAAACTGTTTATTACTCCAGTACCTTTTGTGTCCGTTATAAATTCACTCCTGTAGCCGAACAGTTCGCGGGTGGAGATAATAAATTCAAAAAAAGTTGTGTTTTCTTCGGTTTTCATATCTGCAAGCTGGGCATGCCGCTCCCCCATCTTTTGCATGACTACTCCGCCGTACTCTTGGGGAACCTCTAAGAAGAGCATCTCATACGGTGTCATTTTCAGGCCGTTTTGCTCTTTTGTAATTACCTGCGGCCTTGCGACCTGGAATTCATAACCTTCCCTTCTCAGGCGCTCTATTAGAATCGCCAAATGCAATTCCCCTCTACCGGACACTATCCAATCACCGCTTGCACCATCCTCAACTTTCAGCGCTACATCTGTTTCCAGTTCTTTGTACAACCTTGTCCTAATTTGACTCGATGTTTTGAATTTGCCTTCCCTGCCCCCCAGGGGAGAACTATTGACTGCAAAAGCCATTCTGATCGTTGGTTCTTCTATCTTTAAGGGCGGCAAGGCTTGCGGGTTCCTGGCATCCGCAATTGTTTCCCCTATGGTTATGCCCTCGATGCCGGAAATTGCCACGATATCGCCTGCCTGGGCTTCTTTTACCTCCTGCTTTTCTAGTCCTACGAACGTTGCCAGAGATGTAATTGAGGTTTTTGCCCCTTCACCATCTGTTTTTATGTGTACTACCTCTTGCGACGGTCTTAAGATACCGTTATAAATTTTCCCGATCGCTATTCGGCCTTTATGCGTATCATAAGTTATATTGGAAACAAGCATCTGAAGGTCTTTGGTTGGGTCTCCCTGCGGGGGCTTTATGTGTTCAATAATTGAGTCAAAAACTGGTTCAATATTTACCATTTTGGAAATATCTGCATCAAGCCCTGCCTTTCCATCACGCGCAACCGTGTAAACGACCGGAAAATAAGCAATTTCATCATTCGCCCCAAGTTCTATGAAAAGGTCGAAAATACGGTTCAGGACAAACTGGACCCTGGCATTTTGCTTGTCGACTTTATTGATAACGACGATGATTTTATGCCCGAGTTTTAGCGCTTGTTTGAGGACAAAACGTGTTTGGGGCATCGGCCCCTCCTGGGCACCCACCAAGAGAAGACAGCCGCCGGTAATTGTGAGAACACGTTCCCCTTCCCCGCCGAAATCGGCATGGCCCGGTGTGTCTATAATGTTTATCTTTGTGTCTTTCCAGATAACTGACGCGTTTTTTGAAAAAATCGTGATCCCCCGTTCTTTTTCAAGTTCGTTGCTGTCCATTATTAACTTTTGGGAGGCAAGATCTTTATTAAGGCTTGTCTTGCTTTGACGCAGAAGGGCATCTACCAATGTGGTTTTGCCATGGTCTACGTGTGCAATAATTGCAATATTTCTGATTTTCTGTGTCATGTTATACGAAAAAGCCGCCAATGCGGCGGCATCTGAAGTCCCATTGTATCATGTTTCTCTTAAAAAACCTATAGTCGCACATAACCCCATAGTTTGCTTTTATTTGCCAACTCTGTTATACTGTCCTTTATATACGCAGATTAAGGAAATTAATCTGCTTAACTTCGAAATAATTTTTGAAAAGAAAAGATAAAGGTATTTCCAACTTTTTATATTTACACAAAGGTATCTTTCTTCCTTCTCACGAATACAACTCTTAATTAAGTAGATTTATTGCCTTCGGCGGCGCTCAAGGATATTTATGACCCAAGATATATATTTAGGAATAGACGGAGTAATTTTAACTAAGGGTGTAATACCTGCTTTGCATTTAAATAAATTTCTCGGACATATTACCGACCATTTTAATGTTTCCTGGCTCAGTACAAGATGCCGCGGCAAAAAAGAAACCGTAGAGAAATATTTATCACAGTTTTTAGATCCTTCTACAATTGACTTTATCCGTGCCATTAAACCGACAAGTTTTACCTTGGATAAAACCGAAGCTATAAATTTTCACCGAGATTTCTTTTGGATCGAGCCAGAGTTATTCGATTCGGAAAAAAATATCCTAAAAAGACACGGTACGTTTTCTTCCTGGATAGAACTCGACCTTATCAAGTTTCCCAACCAACTGGAAAATTTAACGTATGGCAAACTTCTTTTTTCTAAATGAAGTGAGAGGAGGGGGTGAAACTTATTATGATTGATGAAGACAAAAAAGCAGAATCAACAGACCAAAAGTCTGACGAAGCTGCAAAAACAGAAGAAGCTGCAAAATAAGCTTTAGAATTTTTGTAAAAAATAATTAGATTATGGCGGATTGCACTTGTTGCGGTCCGTCACTAGTTATTTTTTGGTACTAATATTCGATCATTTCATCAAATTTCAGTTATTTTGACCCCAAGGCGTATAATTTCTTCTTGTGGTTGTTTAGGTTTTTGTGGGGCGGATTAGTACGTGTCCGTCTTTTTCTGCTAAAACTTCGTAGCTTTCGGTAGGGATGTTATCTAAATTTAATTTCCATGTTTCTGTGATTAGTATTAACTGTCTGGCTTCGCCCGTGAGCAAGGATGGCAGTGAATTATTTCCAGCCTCTAGCCTAAAAACGGTTACGTTTTTACCGGAATAAAATGATGCGGCGGCAGGCACTGCAACTTCCGTATCTAGATATAAATCTTGAGGATAATCCCGCGCTTTTTGTGCGAGATATGCAATTGGGCTGATTTCTCTTCCGAAAAATTTTATTTCATCCCTGAACAGAAATATCTGGAAAGAGGCGACTGAAAAAAACATAATAAGATAGGCGGCGTTTGACAATTTGTACCAAATTTTTTTATTGTCTGCGATGAGTTTAAATACAACATCTTTAACTTTGTAGGAAAAGTATGCCGCAAGCAGTGCAAGCGGCGGGTAGACTGGTATTAAATGCCAAATTTCTGTTTTTGCGTTGGACAAAAAGCCAAATAGCAAAATTAGTACCCATGCGTAAATTGAAAGCAGTATCTTTTCTTTTTTTATGAATATGACTGAGGCGAAAAATGCAAATGCGAAAGGATAAAACCATTTACGTACTCCGAAATGCAAATACTGCATAGTAATTGATCCTGGAATATCCAGAAAGTTTATTTGCTGAGTCCCGTTGAGCTTAAAGCCTATGAGCAGGTATCTTTTTGCGAAGGCGGTGTCAAAATTATTTACGATTAGCATGGCCGAGAATGTTAACAGCGCAAGTAATATGAAAAATAGTATCGGACTCGTGAATTCCCTCTTGCGGTATTTAAACCCTTTGATCTTAAAAAGGATTAAAATCGGCAATACAATGGTCAGCACAATCATGGATTTTATTAAGAGAGCCGCCAACAGCGACAAGAAACAGGCATACAGCCATATGCTATTTCGCAATGATTTTATTGCGAAATAGTATGTGAGAAGGTAAAAGAAGAGCAGGATTGAGTCCAGGTCTGCAGTTCTGGCACGGTAGACAAACCAAATACAGGATGCCAATATTGATGCGGATGCCAGGCCAATATAACGATTAAATAAATCCCTTCCAATTAAAAACAGAGTGACAATGCACCCGAAGGCCAAAATAGCCGAAGGCAGACGGGCGGCAAATTCGTTGTGTCCAAAAATTGCGATTGAAAGTGCCATGATGTTGAAACCGAGAGGCGGGGGTTCTATGAATTTTTCACCGTTAAATGTCAGGATTATCGGGTTTTTGTCCCTTAAAATGTTGCTTGCTATCTTTGCGTACCATGCCTCGTCATAATCGACTAAACTGTGACCGCCAAGGTTATATATAAAGAGCGGCAGGAAGACCGAGAGCATTAATAAAGAAATAAGGTCTGCCTTATACCGAATAAAAAATTGCCGCATTTGCTGACATTATATACCCGCTAGAGGCGGCCGCATCTTGCTTTGATTTTGTCGGTTGACTGCTGTTTTGGCGATCTATGTGAAATTTAGACTGAAAGCGCAACTTTGTTGAGTTCCCCAATTATCATTTTGTTCGATTCCACCAGACTGACTTGTGTATACTTCAGCCCGTTCTTTTCGCATACTTTTTTGACATATGGAATAAGTAGTTTTAATTTGTTTCTTGGACAGTCCGGGAAAAGATGGTGTTCTGTCTGATAGTTTAGGCCTATCAAAAAAATATCGGTAAAAAATCCTCCTTTGATGTTTCGGGCAGTGATTATCTGCTGTTCCAAAAATGAAAGTTTTTGGTCTTGCGTTAACTGCGGCATCCCCTTGTGGTTTGGCGCAAAAATATTTGCCATGTAAATACCCATAGTGCCGTTGACAACAAAGAAAAATATGAGTGCTTTTGCCATATCGAATGCCAAAAACGGCAAAACGAACCAAAAGAATGCGCCTGCCGTAAATAATGCAATTTTCCAAATATAACTTGGCTTAAATTTAGAGCCGAAGTAACTCAGGCCGCCAAGGCGTATTGTGTAACCGACTAAGACCCCCAAGGGATAATAAAGATAGGCTTGGTATGGCGTCGCCAGTTTTTCGATATAACTCTTTTCTTCGTACCTTTCTTTGTTTAGTGCCAGAAATGGAATTTCTATATCCGGGTCCTCTTCCTCCTGGTTTGGATGTGCATGATGCGTGTTATGCCTGTCTTTCCATGCGTCGTAAATTACTCCTATCAGAAAACCGCTGATATAACCATATACATCATTAACTTTTGCCGATTTAAATATCGCCCTGTGGACACAGTCGTGAAGAATGCCTCCCATTTGAATCGTGAAAAACGTGAGAAAAAGTGCGATTGCGACAAGTATAAAAAAATTATTTTGCGCATAAAAAAGCCAGATACTTGCAAAAAAACCGGAATATGCAAAAGCCGAGGTAAGTGCATAAAAGCCGTAATCCCTTTTAAGGATGCCTGCCTGCGTTACTTCTTTTTTAAGGTCGGCATAGATCCGTGCGCCTTTTTCTATCGTTAGCTTTTGTTCGTATGTTTGTTGTTTGTTTTTCGAGGCGTCTTTTAGATCAAATAATTTTAGCTGGTTTTGACGATAAACTCCAGTTGTTAAATACATACTTATCTTATAAAATGGGATCCATGGCTCGGATCGTAATGTACACAACAAAGACCTGTCCTTTTTGCAAAATGCAGATGGAGTATTTGAAATCGCATAATTTAGAGTTTGAGGAAGTATTGGTAGACGAAAATTCGGATGCGGCGCAAAAAATGATAGATATGTCAGGCCAACTTGGCGTCCCCTTTACGGTAATTTCCAAAGAAGGCGAAGAAGATATAAAGATATTGGGTTTTGACAAAAAACGGCTGGATGAGATCTTAGGCTTCTAAACTTCCCCAAGAACCTCTCGCAGATCACGGATTTTATAAGTCGGTTTACAGTTTGGAAAATTAAGATGAGGGTGCACATATAAATATGTTGTGCCAGTGGCGATAGATGCCAGGCTAATATCGTTTGGTGTGTCCCCTATTATTATGATTCTTTCAAATTGCTTACCGGACAAGTATGTTTTTAACCTTTCGTGCTTTGTGTATACTTTTGAACCGTCGCGGGTGTTGCAGGCAAAAGCTTTTTGAGGCGGAAAATAGTCAGTTACATCAACTGCGGCCATGGAGCGATTTAGCGCTACATCGGACATGTTGGAAATAAGTATCTGATCGTGCCGGTTGGCCCTGATTGCTTTGAGCACTTCATGTGCATAATCATTCGGTTTTATATTGTTGTCCACAATATGCGGCTGGTCTTCTTCAAGCTTGATACATGCCTGCTGAAGCTTGAGATGTACCTCGTGAGGTTCGTCGGGAAGCAGATCTTCAAAATACTCGAACCATTTTCTGCCATATAATCTGAGATTGTCTTCTTGCGTAAACCTCTCTTTAAAACCGAAAGTTTCTAGAATACGGTTAGAGATTTCTATCACCGCCCGTTCATTGTCCTTTTCCAGGACACCATGAAAGTCCCAAACGAAAAGCTTCATTGCGTCTTGATACAGAATACATAATCCTGTGATACTAGTATAGTATGCGTATTAGTTTTTTTGGAGCATGCCGGGAAGTGACAGGCTCTAACATATTGGTGGAGGGTGCGGGTAAAAAGATTCTTCTCGAATGCGGAATTTTCCAGGGTGTAAAAATGGCAGAGGAAAAGAACTATGCCCCTTTTCCTTTTAATCCAAAGACAATAGATGCTGTTGTAATATGCCATGCACACCTCGACCATGTCGGGAGGCTGCCAAAACTTTATAAGGAAGGTTTCCGCGGCAGAGCTTATGCAACAGCCCCGACCAAAGAATTGACACGGCTTGTTTTGGATGACACGGAAAAGTTGATGAGCGAGGAAGCACGGCGTGACAACCACCCGCCCCTTTTTAGCGAGGAGGATGTCGCAGGTTTCATGGAATTATTTGAAACACTCGACTACCACGAAAAGGTCGAAATATTCCCCAACATCCACTTAAATTTATTTAACTCCGGACACATTCTTGGCTCCTGCGTTTGCACTCTTACGGTCGAGGGTAAAATAATTGCCTATACCAGTGATTTGGGCAATAACCCTTCGCTTCTTCTGAACCATCCGGAAAATATTACGAGGGCAGACATTGTGATCTGCGAAAGTACCTACGGCGGCAGGGTGCATGAAGATGTCAACAAACGACACGAAAAGCTGGCCGGGGTAATTTCTGCTACCGCACAAAACAGAGGGGTTCTGCTTATCCCAACTTTTGCCGTAGAAAGGACGCAAGAGCTTCTGCATGATATCGATAATTTCTGCACTGTAAGCGGATGTGAGAAGTTTAATATTTACCTGGACGCGCCTCTTGCGATTCGGGTGACGGAGATATTCGGAAAATATAAAGAGTATCTTAACGGCGCAATAAATTCGCAATATGCCGACGGCAACCTTTTTGGCATCGGGCGGGTAAATGTTACACAAGGCACCGATGATTCAAAGGCCATTGAAGATGCCCCTAACCCAAAGATTATTATTGCCGGAAGCGGAATGATGAATGGCGGCAGAATACTCCATCATGCCATCCGTTATCTTGGCGATGAACGCAATGCCCTGCTGTTTGTTGGCTACCAGGCAAACGGAACGTTGGGACGAAGGCTATTTAACGGCGATAAACATGTAAGTATATTCGGCCGTGAAGTTGAGGTGAGGGCCCAGGTAAAATCGATCGGTTCGTATAGCGCCCATGCCGATATGCCGCAGCTTGTGGATTGGATATCTAAAGTTGAAGGGGCAAAAAACATTTTTTTGGTACACGGTGAAAGTGAACAGGCTCTCGCTTTATCGCGAGAATTGAAAAGCAAGCTTGGCCTTGAGGCCGTGATGCCTCAGACCGGAGAAGGGTATAATTTTTGAGTGGCACAAATAATTCCCGGAATACTTACCAACGACAGGAAAGACTACGTGCGGCGATTAAAAATTGCAGAAAAAGTTGCACCGCTTGTGCAAATTGACGTTGTCGACGGTGAATTTTCAAAAAATAAAACTGTTGGCATCGATGTAATTTGCCAAACTGTAACCAGGACCAAGCTTGAAATCCAGCTTATGGTTATGAGGCCTTCCGGCTACATCGCGGGCTTGGATTTGGATTTTGTTTCTAAAATAATATTTCCGCTGGAATGTGCAGAAAATATCGGTAGCACAATAAAACTGGTCAGAAACGTGCACAAACAAGTTGGTGTTTCCCTCAATCCGGATACCGAAATTAAAAAATCGGTGGAATATTTACCGGATCTCGACTTACTACTTTTGATGACTGGTACGCCGGGTTATTCCGGACAGGTGATGGGCGAAGGTATTTACGACAGAATCCGGGAGGCAAAAGCACTGTTTCCAAAGATGGCAATCGAGGTTGATATTGGCGTGAATCTGCAAAATGCAAAACTGCTTGCACAGGCAGGAGCAGATTATTTAGTAGCCTCGAGCGCCCTTTACGGAAGCAGTAACTTTGCCGTTTCGTATAAGGAGCTTGCCATTGAAGCCCGTGTAAATGATAATTAAGTGTGATGAAACCTGCCCCTGGATACGATAATTCAAATTCCCCAATAATTAACCATATTACGTTCTTTGGGTATGCGGATGCCAAGGAAACGGATGATCCGTTTAAGGCCGCATTTGACGTTGCCGAGCTATGTGCAAAACGCGGATTTACTGTTGTAAACGGGGCTGGACCGGGTATTATGAAAGCCTCAACGCTTGGCGCGCACAAGGGCGGCGGTAAGGCAATTGGCATTACTTTCTACCCAAAAGATATCCCTATGTTTGAAGGGAGGGACGAAACAAATAAAGTTGATGACCTTGTTGTCTGTGATAATTATCTGGAGCGAACATTAAAACTTTTAGAAGTGGGACAAATGCATTTGATTTTTAACGGCGGAACGGGAACAGTATCGGAATTTGGTATGGCCTGGGGACTTGCACGGCTTTACTTCGGCCATCATAAACCTTTAATTTTATACGGGGATTTTTGGCAGGACATAATATTTGCTTTTACCAAGGGGATGTATATAAGGGCAGAGGAAAGGCAAGTTTTTAAGATTGTTAATAAGCCTAAGGAGGCTATGCGTGCGATTGATGAATTCAAAGCCGGCTTTCCCAGGGTTAACCATAACCACGACGGGCCAACATTTCAGCTATGAACAGTACGGCAGTTTTTGACTTGATAACTATTGGAGATTCAACGATAGATACTTTCATTAAAATTCATGACGCCACCATTGAGTGCGACATTAACCACGAAGAGTGCCGCCTGTGCGTCAACTATGGGGACAAAATACCTGTGGAATCAATCCGCCGGGCCGTTGCCGGAAATGCGGCAAATGTTGCAGTCGGTGCATCTAAACTTGGCAACAAGGTTGCCATATATACAAATCTTGGAAAGGACTCTGAAGGCGAATTGATAAAGAGCACACTGGAGAATGCCGGCGTGTCAAGTGAATATGTAGTAATTGACAGGGAAAAGGGTTCTAATACATCTGTTATTATTTCTTTTCAGGGCGAGCGCACCGCTTTTGTTTACCACCAACCCTGGTTTTACCACCTTCCGGATTTGAAGAATGCGAAGTGGGTTTATTTCACATCACTGGCGCAATCTTTTACCGACACTAATATAGTTGACGAAGTTGCCCATTATGTTGACAGAAGCGGCGCAAAATTGGCTTTCTCACCCGGAACGTTTCAGATAAAAGCAAACATTAAAAGATATCCAAAAACGCTTGATCGCTGCGAACTTTTGGCGTGCAATTTACAGGAAGCAAAAAGAATCCTGGAAATTGATGCCGGGGAGACCGTTGATGTACATAATGTACTTTCCAAGTTACATCTGCTTGGTCCCAAAATGATTCTTATTACGGATGGCGAGGAAGGATCATATGTTAGCGACGGCACGAAAGTTTTTAAGGCCGGCGTTTTCCCTGCTCAAATTGTGGAGAAAACGGGCGCAGGAGATTCTTATTGCGCCGCATTTATTTCTGCCCTCGTTGCGGGTGAGCCGGTTGAAGAGGCCATGATTTGGGGCACAATTAATGCGGCTAACACAATTAGGCATATCGGGCCCCAGAATGGACTTATGACAAGGGATGAAATGATAAAGTACCGCAAAACGGTACCGGAGATGGTGGCAAGGACTTTTTAAATATTCTACAATTATTTTAATGCCCACTGTCTATGTAACAAACCCCATTCCTGAAGTTGGAATGTTGGTGCTCCAGCGAAGAGGCTTTCGCGTTGAGATTAATAAATCCGGACGTGATTTAACCGCAGAAGGCTTAAGAAAAATCGTTAGGGACTACGATGCGATCCTTTCATTTTTAACGAATAAATTCGACGAAATAATCATCGGCAGTTCATCAAAAAAATTAAAGGTCATCGCTAATTTTGCCGTGGGCTTCGACAATATTGATGTCAAAGCGGCAAACAGCCGCGGGATTGCCGTTTGCAACACACCGGGTGTTGCCAGCGAGTCTGTTGCGGAACACACGTTTGCGATGATTCTGGGGCTTTCCAAGTCGCTGGTTGGACAGGATAGATATGTTCGTGACGGCTTGTACAAAAAATGGGACCCAAATATTTTTTTGTCCCACCAGGTTTGGGGCCAAACTATCGGAATAATTGGACTCGGGCGAATTGGTACATTTGTCGCGCAGATTGCGCATGGCGGATTTAGGATGAATATCCTGTATTTCGACGTTAAGAGATCTGAAGACCTTGAAATACTTGCAGAAGCGCAGTTTACAAAAATTCATGAGATACTAAAAAAAGCGGATATCGTAACACTTCACGTACCCTTGAACGAACAAACGAGACACCTTATTGGTAGGGAGGAGCTAAAGCTCATGAAAAATACGGCAATACTTATAAATACCGCCCGCGGGGCGGTAGTTGATGAGGAAGCGCTAATTTGGGCTCTTAATTCTGGTGAGATAGCCGGCGCGGGTCTGGATGTATTTGAGCATGAACCCGAAATATCCAGTGAGCTTCTTAAGAGTAAAAAGGTTATATTTTCTCCACATACGGCATCTGCAACGTATGAAACCCGAGATGAAATGAGCAGAATTGCAGCACAAAATATAGTTGATGTTTTTGAAGGACGGGAGCCTTTGGGCTTAATTAAAGTTTAAGTCGATTAGTTAGGATGCTATGGGTAATACTTCTGTCAGAATATATGCTTTTAACTGAGCTCGGTGGTTATCGGATACTTCAGGCATTGCATCCAATAAAGATGCAGTAAATTCTAGAACTTGGTCTTTTGCATCAGGATTACGTGACCAACGATCGGTTGCTTTTTCTTTCAAAATTTTGGTCATTCTTTCAGCCGTGATGTGCATACCGAAACCTGTAGAGAAAGCTTTTCGGGCCTTACTTAATATCCTCATATAATCCATAAATGGTCCTTCATATTCCACGTTCATATCTACGCTTTCCTCTGCGGTAGAACCTTTTTGTTGCAGATATACTGGAAGACCACTGTTTGTAATAGTTTCCATTTCTCTTCTATACCATGTCTGAGCGATTGCATCTTTAATATTTGTGGTGCGTCTTTTTTCTTTTCCCTTCCGTTTCACCACTCGCCTTTTGTCTGGTGATGTCAAAGACATATCTGGGGACTCGGGGTGTATATGGATGTGTATTTCTGGATAAGACATGCTGTAATTGTACAATAAGACTATGAGCTTTTCAAAGTGAGGCGTTTTTGAAAATTTTAATGATTGGTTCTATTTGTGAAAGGTCTACCGATACAACATCAATTCTTTCTAGTTGGGGAAGGTTTTGGCGGTTAGCCCGATAAAATTTTGAGGCCCGTTCTAAAAACTTTAGCTTGTGATAGCCTACAGACTCTTCCGGCAAACCGAAGGCGCGGGTGGTGCGTGTTTTTACTTCGACATAAACAAGGGTTTTTTTATCCAGTGCGATAATGTCTATCTCGCCTCCGCGGATCCTGAAATTTCTTTCAATTATTTTGTAACCTAATTTTTTCAGAAAGTTTTGTGCTAAATCTTCGCCAAATTTACCAACTTGTGTGCTGTTCACGAAAAGAGAAAATTTAATTTATAACTCGTTCTGTGTATTTCACAAAAACCATGTTTTCGAATTGCCCCCTGATGCATTTGCGTCCCGTAACCTTTGTGATTTTCGAATCCGTAATCTGGATATTTCCCGGCCATTTTCCTCATTAATTTGTCCCTATATACTTTTGCAATTATGGATGCTGCCGCAATACTTGCAGATATCCGATCACCATGCTTGATTGCCCTTTGCATCGACCGCGGCAGATATTTTATATGAAATGCATCCACCAGAATGAAATCCGCTTCAGGTTTTATTTTGGTAACGATATTTCTGAACGCAATCTGGGTCGCATTTCCAACACCGATCTTGTTAATTATTTTGTGCGAAATTTTCACAATGGTATATGAGATTGCCGTAGACCTGATAAGGGTATCAAAGTACTCCCGCTGTTTTGCAGATAGTTGCTTTGAGTCGGCAAGGCCGGTTGGTATCTTGAAATATTTTGGTAGCATCACTCCTGCCGCAACAAGCGGCCCGGCCCACGAGCCGCGTCCTACCTCGTCTATGCCTATTATGCGGTTAATACCTTTGTTCCAAAGGGATTTTTCGGCAGTTAAATTGGGTCGATACATCTACTTTGCCTGAGATTTTCGAAGGTGGTACAGCTTTGCCCGTCTGACCCTGGACTGTTTGCTTACCGTTATTTTTTCAATTATAGGAGAGAACAACGGAAATATTCTTTCGACAAAAACTCCGTCGGCACTTTTTTTTCTGACGGTGAACGTTTTATCACTACCTGTACCCCTCATCGAAATAACTATTCCCTCAAAGGTAGATGAGTGGACTTTTTTCTCCTGTGCGTCTTTGGTGATGACTTTTACCGTATCTCCCACATTAAATGCAGCTTTGTCCATAGGCAAAAGTATAGCGAATATTGTCGGTTTTGTAAAATCTATTCCAGAATTGTACATCCAAGAGACGAGAGCTCACGGTCTAAGGTGCTTGACCTTTTAATTTTGAACGGCACCGGTATTTTACGATTTTGGCTATCGTTGCGGGGAATCACCAAAAAGGTGACTAAATCACCAGGACTTTTTTTCAATACCTCATAAATTTGCGACAGAAGAATCCTGTCGGTTGAGGCGGGGAGCATAATTGCAAGCGTTTCGTCTTCAAATTCGGGATAGTTGGTCTGACTCGCCAATAAGTTTATTTCACTTGCTATTAAAATCGCCGTTTCTTCATTCGTATCCAGTTTCCCGCTGGCGATTACAATTTGGTCGGTACCGATTATGCTCTTTGCAACTTCGTAAGTCCTTGGGAAAACAATAACTTCGACAGTTCCCGACATATCTTGAATCTTTAAAAAACACATCTCCTCTTTCTTTACTTTTGTAATTGTTTTTCTAATAGAGGTAATTATTCCTGCGATTTTTACTGTTTTGCCGGCCAGTTCCGCCGGATTAATTTCCCCAATTTTAATACTTACTAACCGTTCAATTTGGTCGGTTAGTTTGGAGAGCGGATGTTCTGTAAGGTAAAAACCCAACAGTTCCCTTTCCCAAGACAGGATTTCTTCTTTTGGTGCTTCTTCGGTAGTTTGGAGTATGTGCTCGATTGCTTGTGATGAATTGTCGACTTCCAGTTGAGTAGTATCAAAAAGTGTTCCTTGGCCTTCGGAAACTGCCTTTGACAGACTCGCGCCGCTTGTCTTAAGGTCGTCCAAAACCTTTAACATTGCGTTGCGCTTCCCAAATCTGTCCATGGCACCAGCTTTTATTAAGCTCTCCATTGTCTTTCGGTTAACCGCCCGTAAATTGATCCTTTTTGCAAAATTATCCAGTGATTTAAATTCCCCACCGCTTGTGCGCTGTGAAATGATGGCTTCTATCGCCGCCTTGCCAACGTTTTTGATTGCGGATAGGCCGAATCTGATGGCATCTTCATAAACGACCTTTTTATCTCCTGCCTGATCAGCTTTTTTAACACGCTCTATTTTGAAACCGGTCTGGGAGTAATTAATGTCCGGCGGCAGTACCAATATTCCCATTTTTGCGCACTCGTCAACCGCGATCGCAATTTTATCCGGATCATCGGCCTCTGCACTCATGACGGCGGTCATAAATTCGACGGGATAGTTTGCTTTCATGTAGGCAGTTTGGTAAGCGATAATTGCATAAGAAGCTGCATGGGCTTTATTGAATCCATAGGCGGCAAACGGCTCAATAAGCTTGAACAGTTCTTCCGCTTTTTTAGGGGTCATTCCATTTTTTACCGCGCCTGAGGTGAATTTTTCCTTTTGTTTGGCCATTTCGGCCGGAATTTTTTTACCCATTGCTTTTCTAAAGTTGTCTGCTTCCTCCCAGTTGTAACCGGCGATATTAATGGCGGTTAGAAGCACGTCATCCTGGTATACGATTACGCCATACGACTGGTCCAGATATTGCTCCATTCTCCTGTCAAAGTAGACCAGTTTCTTGGGATTATTTTTTCTTTCAATAAATTCGGGAATAGAGTTCATCGGTCCCGGCCGAAACAGCGAAATCATCGCCATGATATCGAATATGGAGGTTGGCCTTAATTCTTTTAGGTACCTTGTCATTCCCGATCCCCCGAGCTGGAAAAGACCCATTGTTTCACCTTTTGCCAGCAGTTCAAATGCCTTTTTGTCCCCAAGGCCGATTTTTGTGAGATCAATTTCCGTTTTTTTTGTTTCTGCAACAATCTTTATTGCCTGACCCAAAATTGAAAGGTTCCTGATGCCCAAAAAATCCATCTTCACGAGACCCGTTTCTTCTATGTCGTGCATGTCGTATTGGGTAATGATTTTTTCGCCTGTTGTTTCCCTTTGAAGCGGCGTGAAATTAGTTAGCGGTTCGGGTGCGATAACAACCCCTGCCGCATGTACAGACACATGCCTTGCGTTGCCTTCCACTTTTTCGGCCAGATCCAGGAGTTCTTTTACTTCGGCATCCTGATTGTATAAATTTCCAAGATCCCTGTTTTGTTTTTTTGCCGTATCTATTGACATATGAAAACCTTGGGCACCGAATGGAACCATTTTTGCAATCCTGTCCGCTTTTGAATAGGGAAGCCCCAGTACCCTTGCGACATCACGTACGGCCGCCCTTGCCATCATGGTGCCAAATGTACCGATTTGTGCCACCATGTCGTAACCGTATTTTTCCCGGACGTAGGCGATGACTTCGTCCCGACGGGTATCTTCAAAATCTACGTCTATATCCGGCAAGCTCGGCCTGTACAAGTTTAAAAACCGTTCGAAGGGTAGCTTAAAAAACAAAGGGTTTACAGTTGTGATTCCGAGTGCGAACGAGACTAAACTTCCTGACGCCGACCCCCGTGTAGTAGAAATGATATTTTGTTCCCGTGACCAATTTACAAAGTCCGCAACAACCAAAAAATATGTCGAGTATCCTTTTTTGGAAATGACCGAAAGTTCATAGTCGAGCCTTTTTTTAATTTCCGGAGTTACTTTGTCTACCCTTTCTACAATCCTTTCGTTACAAAGCTCTATTAGTAGATCGTCAGCAGACTTGCCGCCGCCGACATCGTATTTTGGGAAGGCGACTTTGCCAAGCGTTATTTCGATATTAGCTTTTTCGGCAATTTCTATTGAGTTTGATACTGCCTGGGGAATATCGGGGAATAATGCTTCCATATCCTGAGCGCTTTTTAGGTAGAAGGTGGGGGAATCTATCATTCTTAACCTTTTTATATCCTGTATATTTTTCCCGGTTTGAATACAGACAATGGCGTCTTGTGCGTGCGCGTCCTGCGCCAGCACATAGTGGATATCGTTGGTTGCAACAATTTTGAGACCCGTGTCTTTTGTTAATTTTTTTGCCCCGGAAATAATTTTTGTCTCTTCATCATGCATTTTTGAAAGTTCGTTATAAATTTCACTCCCCACATCATGCGCCGTACGGAATTTGCCAAATTCGTGCCTTTGGACTTCAAGATAAAAATTATCGCTTCCAAAAATTTGGGTGTAGGTTTTTGCCAGTTTTTTCGCCTCGTTATAATTTCCACTAACCAGGGTTTTTGAAATTTCGGAGGAATTACAGCCGGATAGAGCCATTAATCCCTTTGAATGCTTCGCGAGAGTTTCCTTATCTACTCTCGGGCGATAATAAAAACCTTCCAGGTGGGACAGTGTGACAAGTCTCATTAGGTTTTTGTAACCTTCTTCATTTTGGGCGAGAACCGTCAAGTGAAAATATTCGCTGTCTTTTTCAAATTCCTTGTCCTTCATGGAGCGCTTGGAGAGGTACATTTCGCATCCGATGATTGGATTTATGCCCTCCGCCTTGCACTCTTTATAGAATTTGATCGCACCATACAATGATCCGTGGTCTGTCATTGCCAGATGTTTCATGCCCATTATTTTTGCCTGTGTTACCAGTTTTGGGATTTTTGATAAACCGTCAAGAAGAGAGTATTCTGTGTGTACGTGCAGATGTGCAAACTGTGACATTTTCAGGATTTATTCTAGCAAAGTTGGTAGTTAATTACTTTAGTAATTGCTCAAGAATTTCTCTGGCCCTTTGCGGGTCCGCTTTACCATGAGTTTTTTTCATAATGGCTCCGACAAGAACCTGTATTGCATTTGTGTTCCCACCTTTATAGTCCGAAACAGCTTGCGCATTATCTGTCATTACTTCGCCGGCAAACCTCGTTAATTCATCTGCATTTCCTATCTTTTCTTCTACTGTTGCCCCCATTTCCACGAGAATTTCTTCAGTCTTTTTTCCTCTAATATCGTTGATTCGATTGACCAGATAATTCGCAGTCCCCTTTGCAGAAATTCCAATTTCTTGAGCCTTTGGTGCGAGCTCTTCAAAAAGGGTGGCCGTCCCTTGGCTGACTAGTGTTGCCCCAAGCTCCTGTGAAATTGGATAGGATGACACCAAGTCTGCAACCCTATGAGCCGGAAGTTTCGGTAAATTTGCCTTAATAATCTCTATTCGGCCGCCTGGTATTGAGAACGGCTGCAGGTCCGGTTCGGGAAAGTAGCGATAGTCATTTGCCTCTTCTTTGCTTCTTTGCAAAAATGTCTGACGTTTATTTTCGTTATATCCGCGTGTCTGCAGGCTAATTTTTTCGCCCTTTTCCAATAAGGTTATTTGCCTTTTGACTTCAAAGTCGATTGCATCGGATATGAATTTGAAGCTGTTGATGTTTTTTAACTCGACTCTGTAGTTTGGAAGCGCTTGTGTGCCTTGCGGGCGGACCGAAACATTGGCTTCAAGACGCATATCGCCCTTTTCCATATCCGCATTGCTGACGCCGATTGTGCGAATTATTTGCTGAAGTTTTTTGCCGTAATCACGGACTTCGGAAGAGTCACGAAAGTCAGCTTCCGTAACAATTTCAACAAGCGGGACTCCGGAGCGGTTAAAATCGATAAAAGTCTCATTTCCTCTGTGGGTGAGCTTTCCGGTATCTTCTTCCTGGTGGGCACGGTTTATCCTAATTTTTCTTTTTCCGTTATTACCCTCCACCTCGATAGCCCCGTTTGTGCACAGCGGCCAGCGGTACTGGGATATCTGATATCCCTTGGGAAGATCCGGATAAAAATAATTTTTACGCTCAAAAATTGATCCCGGGTTAACGCTGCAGCCTAATGCCAACCCGATTTCAACACATTTTTCTATTGCTTCCCTGTTTGTGTATGGCAGTGCTCCGGGCAGACCCAAACAAACTGGGCAAGTGTGGGTATTTGGTTTTTTACCGAAATAATCGGCACTGCAGCGGCAAAACATTTTGGATTTTGTATTCAGTTCTACATGAACTTCTACCCCGATTACTGTTTCCCAATTCATAAATTCGGCTTTTCCTTTCTCCAGTCGGTTGATTCTTCATATGTTTGGGCTACGGAGAGAATTGTATTTTCATCTGCATAATTTCCAAACAGTTGAAGGCCGACCGGTAGGCCTTGTGAAAAACCACATGGTATGGATATTCCCGGAATGCCTGCAAGTGAGGCCGGAATCGTATATGCGTCCGACAAATACATGGCGAGGGGGTCGCTTACTTTTTCCCCAAGATTCCATGCGACGGTCGGCGACACGGGACCCGCTATTACATCACATTTTTCAAATGCTTTATCGAAATCCTGCTTAATCAGTGTCCTTACCTTGGCGGCTTTTATAAAATAATCCTCGAAATATCCGGCAGACAACGCAAAAGTCCCCAGCATGATTCTGCGCTTAGCTTCGGAGCCAAAGTTGTCTCGAGTCCTGCCGAATCTAACCGAATCGTACCTGGCAAGGTTTGAGGATACTTCGGATGACATTATTAAATAGTAAGTGGCCACACCGAATTCTGTATGGGGTAGGGATATTTCGGTAATTTTTGCTCCTGACTCTTCTAATTTTGAGATTGCTTTCTTAATAACTGACTCGACTTGAGGATCTATACCCTTTCTGAAATATTCCTTCGGAATCCCGATTTTTAAATTTTTGATGTCCAGCCGATTGTCATTAAATTTTTCACCGAGGCAGTTGGAGTCAAAACCGTCCGGGCCGGATATCCAGTCCAGAACAAGTCTGGCGTCTTTGGCGGTTTTAGTGATGGGCCCTATTTGGTCCAGCGAGGACGCCATTGCCTGAGCTCCATACCTTGATACCCTTCCATAACTTGGCTTTAGGCCGACAACCCCGCATAGAGCGGCCGGTTGGCGGATTGACCCGCCCGTATCCGTACCCAGTGCAAATACTGCTAAATCCGCAGAAATCGCGGCTGCTGATCCGCATGACGATCCGCCGGGCACTTTATTTAAATCCCACGGGTTTTTGGTTGGACCGAAGGCAGAATTTTCACCGGACGAACCCATGGCAAATTCGTCTAAATTTGTTTTGCCGACAAAAGAGACTTGGTGTTGGGTGAGTTTTTTTACAACTGTTGCGTCGTAGGGCGGTTCGTAACCTTCCAGAATTTTTGATCCGCAGGTTAGGGGCATCTGTTTGACTGAGATCAAGTCTTTAATCGCCGAAGGTATTTGGCCTGATTTATTATTTACATATAAGTAGGCGTTAACATTAGGATTAATCTTTTTTATCCTCTTAAGGTAGGCTTCGTTCAGTTCTTTTTTGGAAAACTTTTTAGCCTTTAGCGCATCGATAGTTTCTGTGAGTGATAAAGAAGTTAAATCGTTCATTCTTCTGCGAAAACTCCTCTGGTTACTATGTAACCGTCCTTTATATTACTCGCGTTTCGCAGAGCCTCGGTTTGCGGCACTGATGGGCTTACTTTGTCTTCTGCAAGCGGCACTTGTGACTTTGACACATTAAATATCGGCTCAACATCACTTTCTGTTACTTTCCCCTCGATTTGGTCAACGTAACGGAGGATTTCCTCTAACTGTTTTTGGTAGAGTTTTTCCTCGTCTTGTGTAAGCGGTAAGTTTGCAAGTTTTGCTATTTTGTCGATATCAATTTTTGCGTTTTGCGTTTTGCGTTTTGCTTTTGGCATATCTTATTGCATAGCCCTTAGGGCTTTAACTCGTTCGGCAATCGGTGGGTGTGTCTGGAAAAGCTTGGCAAACAGGGTGATTGCCCCCTTTTGATTTTTAAGCGGGTCAGAGATGTAAAGATGGGCAGTGGCCTTGTTTGCAGCCTCAAGAGGTTCCCTGTCGTTTGATATTTTAATAAGTGCATCCACAAGGCTGTCGGGATTGCGGGTTAAAAGCGCCCCGGATGCATCTGCCAGATATTCACGTTTTCTTGAAATTGATAACTGAATCAGCATTGCTATTATTGGTGCTAAAATTGCCATGAAGATCCCAAGAACCATAAAAATTGCCGCCGCTTGTCCCCTATCTTCGTCTCTGTTTCCCCTGCCGTAGAACGAAATCCTTAAGAAAAAATCTGCCGCCAGCGCTACCGTTCCAACTAGAATTGAAACAATTGCCATAAGGCGCGTATCGTAATTGCCGACGTGTGATAATTCGTGAGCGGCCACTCCTTCAAGCTCCAGCCTGTCTAACTTCGAAATTATTCCTGTGGTGAAGGCTATTGCCGCGTGCTGAGGGTCACGGCCGGTTGCAAAAGCATTCGGGGCAGTATCGTCTATAATGTATATCTTCGGCAAAGGCATTCCCGAAGCTATGGATAGGTTTTCAACGATTCTAAAGAGGGTGGGGTTATCTTTTTTTGCGATCTGCTTAGCACCGGAAATTGCCATGACAATTTTGTCACTGTTGTAAAAGGAGATAAAATTCATGATTCCGGAAAGCACAAGAGCGAATCCGGATAAACCCAGCGCGGAAGGAAAATCGTAACCGTATGCAGACGCGAAAACGAAAAAAACAAATGTGACAAAAACGGAAAAGAAGAACATAATAATCCACGTTTTGAATTTGTTTGCGGATACCTGGGTGTATGCTGTCATCATAGTGAATTATAACTTTTGTGCTATTTTTTTTCTATTGCAATGTCCTGCAAAGAAAAAAGGTTCTATAGAATAGGGCTTGCATTACATGGCCGAACCTAGCCTCCCCCGTAATGCGCCGAGGCGGCGTGTGGTAGAATGTTTTTCGGCGTTCTTATGAGGGCTTTTTTAAAAGAGATTAAGTTTGAATCAAAGAAATCATCATATTTTTTAGACATCACGGCCGATATAAACAAAGCTATAAAAAAGTCAAAAGTTGTTCAGGGATTCGTGTTTGCGAATACTAAACATACAACGCTTGGGATAGTTGTAAATGAAATAGCTGAACCGAATCTACTGGAGGACATTCTTCACCACACTCTCCATTCCATTCCGGAGGACAGACGTTCGACGAAGGTTTCAAAGGATTATAAACACCCAACTACCGACTATAGACACCGATGCCAGGATAATCCGTTTTGTAACGAAATCGATGAAGACTATAACGCGGCCGCCCACATCAGGGCACTTACCTATTCTAATCCAAGTGTAGTTGTACCAATAACGGACGGCAAATTAGACCTGGGAAAATATCAGCAGGTTGCGGCGTTTGAGTTCGACGGACGTGACGGAACCGGAAAAAATCCCATAAGACAAAGGACGATCCAGATTTGGATTTGCCCGGCGGAAAAAATCACCAGGATTTAAAATTAGTTATTTGCGCTTGAACTTGTGCGGGGTTGTGCGGGGTAACTTTAAATGATAAAATCACCACATGGGAGAACCTAAAGCTGAACAGGGTGCAGTAAAAATTGATCTTAAACCACTTACGAAGTGGGGTTTAAAGGTTGAGAACTTAGGACAAGCTTTAACAAATGCGGATTTGTATGGTTTAGTTCGAGATGCCCATAAACTTAAAGGGGCCACCGTTATGCCAATCCAATCTGGGGTTGAAATTGGTAATTTTGATCTTTCAAGCGCAAATGCTTTACAGCTGGGATATCAGACGAGAGAAACAGGTTCGTCTGACCTATCAAGTATCAGATTTTTTAATGACAGGGCTTCAATTGGCGGTGTCGAAATAAGACCGGAAAACGGCGATTATGTAGTGCATCAAGTATTCCCTAATTCAGATATCACCCATCCAGTTGATTTGTCTGACGAAAGTAGGCGTGAATTGGCAAACAAAGTTTTAGGGGCTACTTCTGACAAATTAAAGTAAAGTATTTTTCTTTAAATATAGATTCAGCTCTTGAGCAAGGTATGGATTCCACATGACTGCGGTGGCGCTATGTACATGATTTACTCCAACCCTAAGATAATCGAGTACGTCTTTTGGTAGCATCACTCCCCCAACTCCAATAATTTCGTATGTTAATTTGAGCTGTTTTCTAGCTGCAACTAGTTTTTTTGCCATATCAATACCGAATGGTTTTATTGCATAACCACATACTCCAGAAACCTCTCGCCTTGGTAGTGCCATCTGGCCCTTTTTATCAACTATCTTTCTCGAAATTGTATTGATTGCGGAAATTCCTTCAAAATATCCCTTAGCAAACTCTAATACTTCAATTAGTCCATCAAAATCATCAAAGTACCCCATTTTTAGTAATAAAGGCGTATTGCCAATTTTTGTTTTAATTGCTCTGACAACAGCAGCTACCGCTACTTTATTCTTGTAAAGAAATGGGTCTTCAAAACCCTCAACATTTGGACATGCCAGATTTGCTTCTATAAATTCTGCGCCAGCATCTTTTGCCATTTTGGCAGTTTTGCCGTAATCATCCGCGAGATCGTCAAGTGACATATCTTCGAATTTAGAACCATACACATTCACACCTAGAATCTGTCCCGCCTGGAGTGTTTTAAGGGCTTTTTGCGTCTCCTTTCTCCAGACATCTGGCGCACGAGAAGGATTACCAAATGAATTAGTAATTGTTATTTCATGATCCGGTTTGTTTATTTCAGGGTGAGCAACAAGCGGCTCAGCAGAGTTTAGAGATAATTTGCCTTTTATATCCACCAACAGGATATTTGGCGCTGGATGTGCATGATGACTAATTGAACGCACAGTTTTTTGAGTAAGGCTACCGTATCCTAATTCTGCATACGCCTTAATCCAAAGTGCGTTAGGCAATGGGCCCGCGGCAATACCTAAGGGGGATATAAGTTTTTTCCCAAAAAATTCCCATCTCGCCTTTACTGTCTCATGCAAATGTTTGGAGCCATTGAAACGCGGACCGTGGTCATAATTGTAATCCCATGATTTATTAATGTCGTATGCTGGTTTTGTTCTTTTATATTTCATTCAAACCCCATTTTCTTGCCCCAATTTTTGGGGTCGGCGATCCATTGTTTAATTATTGCTATCTGCTCTTCTCTTAAATACCCTTTTTCCTGTGCAACGCGCGCTACCTCAAGGGTTCCTGTAATGTTGACTATCGGGAGTTTTGCTTTCTGGAAATTATGTTTAGACGATGCCAAATTATGACTGTAAATTGCAACAACACCTATAACTATTGTGCCTAGTTTTTTGAGGGCTTGGGCGACTTTGATAGACGAACTTCCGGTTGAAACCAAATCTTCTATAATTACCGCTTTTTGTCCTCTTTTTATTTGCCCCTCGACCTGATTGCCGCGGCCATGGTCCTTTGGTGCGGAGCGGACATAAACCATCGGCAAGTCCAGCCTGTCTGCAACCCATGCGGCGTGGGGAATGCCTGCCGTTGCAGTGCCTGCAATAATATCTACTTTTGGAAAATATTGCTTTATCAAGTTGATTAATTCACCAATGATCACTTTTCTTTCCTTTTGGTGGGAAATTAATATTCGGTTGTCGACATACACCGGGCTTAAGATCCCCGAGTCGAATTTAAAAGGGCGGTTTCTGGAAAATAATACTGCCCCGATGTCAAGGAGAATTTCCGCGACTTTTTTACTTTCTGTATTTGTTGATTTCATTTTTTAGATCCCATGCGGCGGCCTTTGGATCTTGGTTGTAAATTATGCCGCGCGATGAGTTGATAATCAAGCCTCGCATGTCTGCCGTTAGTCCATTTTCGAGTGTTCCTTTAAGGTCGCCGCCTTGCGCACCGATACCGGCAATTAAAAATGGCATTTTTGGTGCCAGTTTTCTAAGCACCCCGATTTCCTGCGGCCATGTTGCACCTATTTCAAGATACGCATTCGGATATTTTTTATTCCAATCTATAATTTTTTTGGCGACCTCTACATACAGTGGATTTATTCCTATTTTGAGATCCTGGAAGTCTGCTGCACCCGGATTTGAAGTCCTGCAAATAACAAAAATTCCTTTGTCTTCCCTTTTAAAAAATGGCTCGAGTGAGTCAAGGCCACAGTAAGGATTAACTGTTACCGCGTCAGCTCTAAAATAATCAAATACTTCTTTTGCATACATTTGGGATGTGTGCCCGACATCGACCCTTTTGGCATCGAGTAAAACAGGGATTTGGGGATATTTTTTGTGAATATAGTCGATTGTTTTTTTTAGACTGGTGATGCCATCTACGCCGGCTGCCGAATAAAATGCAATCTGAGGCTTGTAGCAGCAAACTACATTGAATGTAGAGTCAATGATATTTTTATTGAACTGAAACTGGTCTTGGCCTTCACTAAGTTTACCTTTATCGGGGTCGAGGCCAATACACAACAGACTATTGTTTTCGGTAATAATTTTTGAAAGCTTGTCGTAGAACTTCACTAGATTTCTTCCGAAAGGCAACTTGCAAATAGTGATCCCGTAGATACCACACTAACTTTTTTACTTTTTACATTTTGGGGGATACTGTCCGTGATAATCAGCCTGTCAACAGGGCTTTTTTCGAGATTTTTTAGCGCTTCACCTGCAAAAACCCCATGAGTTGCACAAACTATAATTCTTTTCACGCCCTTCTTTTTAAGTGCGTTGGCACTTTCTATTATGGTCCCGCCGGTAGAAATGACATCATCGACAATTATCGCCGTATCGCCGGAAACCTCTCCGGACATGGAGAGTACTTCCATCTGGTCACGCTTGTCGGTGTGCCTATGTTTTTCTATAACTGCGAGCGGCGCGTTTAATATTGACGCGAAATTACGTGCCCTTTTCACACCGCCTACATCCGGCGCGACCACTATCGGGTTTGTTAATTTTTCGTCTTTAAGCTTACCAGCCAGTATTTCCAGCGCCGAAAGATAAATAACAGGGACGTCGAAAAATCCGACGATTGCATCGGCGTGTAAATCCAGACAAATTACTTTGTTTATGCCGCTGGCAATTATTATGTCTGCTATAACTTTGGCAGAAATTGGCTCACCCCGTCTCGATTGCTTTTCCTTTCGTGAATAGCCGAAATACGGAATAACTGCTGTTATCTTGTGCGCACCCGATCTTCTTACGGCATCAGCAATGAGTGAAAGCTCAATTATATTGTCGTTGACCGGATAAGAATTTGATTGAACTATGAAAACGTTGGAATTATTTACATCGTCCTCGATCCACACGTCAATCTCACCGTCTGAGAATTTGCCGATATCAATTTTTCCGAGAGGAATTCTGGAAATTTGCGATATACTTTCTGCTAAACTTGGGTTTGAGGAACCTGCAAATATTTTTGGGGGGTTCATTAACGCTTAAAACTTGACTTTGATTTCCTGTTTCGACTCGTCATCCGTCTCAAAAAAATCCTCTTCTTTAAAATTGAACATTCCCGCAAGAATCACGTTCGGAAAAACCTTAATTTTTGTATTGAAATCGAGAACATTTGCGTTGTAAAACTGTCGGGCTGCCGCAATCTTTGTTTCGGTATCCGAAAGTTCTTGTTGCAGTTCCTTAAAATTTTCTGATGCCTCCAGCTTTGGATAATTCTCCGCGACCGCAAAAAGAGTTTTTAGGGCACCTGTTAGCATATTGTCTGCCTGTGCCGCTTGCTTGGGATCTTTTGCCCCAAGAAGTGCCGCCCTTGCTCGCGTAACATTTTCAAATACGGTTTTCTCATGTTTGGCGTAACCCTTAACGGTTTCCATCAGGTTAGGAATCAGTGAGGATCGTCGCTTAAGCTGGACCTCGATACCGGACCAGGCTTCTCTTATTCTTTCACGAGCAGTTACCAGCCCGTTATAGAGAGACCAAATAAAGACTACTGCTAAAACCAGTATGCCTACTGTGGCAAGTGAGTATGGCGACATGTTATTGGTTTATGTTACTCCAAAACGCTGTGAGAATTCAAGCCAGCTGTATGTATTGATGATATCCTCTTTCGTTGCCCATCCCCGGCGTGCGACGCTTAGCCCGAAAGGCATGTTGTCCATATGCGGCAGGTCATGCGTGTCCGTATTTATTATAAATTTGACTCCGTATCCTTTTGCCCTTTTTACTAAGGTGTCCGGAAGATCCAGTCTTGTTGGCCACGCATTAATCTCTAAAAATGTATTTGTCCTTGAGCAGGCCTCAAAGATTGCATCCCAGTCGGCATCGTAGGATTTCCGTTTTAAAAGAAGCCTGCCTGTCGGGTGTGAGATAATTTTCACTTTTTTCGAATTGATGGCTCTGAGCAGGCGTTTGGTGATTGTATCTTTGTCCTGCCCATGTCCTGAATGAATTCCGGCTATGGCTCCGTCAAGCATCTGTAACCCTTCTTCCGGAACGGATAGTTCGCCATTTGCCAATATATCGATTTCGAGCATATTTAATACTCTTATATTTTTTTGTGAACTATTTAGTTGTTCGATTTTCACGGATCTATTTTTGATTAGATTTAATATTTGGTCTTTTGTATGATTTGCAATACTCGGTGAGTGGTCTGAAAGACCGATATATTCATAACCAAGCTTCTGTGCTTTTTGAATTAATGTATCAAAACTGTCTTTTCCAAAATCATGGCTGGGCTCTATTGGATAATTAGAGTGTATATGCAAATCCCCTTTTATGTCACTGGCTTTGACCAGATCGGGAAGCGTGTGTGTGGATGCCGCTTCTATCTCACCGGTATCTTCACGCAGTTCCGGTTCGATATAATCCAGTTTCAGGAAGTGGTAAAAGGATTCCTCATCTTTAAACCGGAATTGTTTACCCTTGTATTTTATTCCATACTCCGATAAGGATTTACCGCTTTTTAGGGCGTATTCCCGAAGCTTTATATTATGATATTTTGATCCGGTAAAATGCTGCAGCAGTGCGCCAAATGCATCGGGTGGTTGAATTTTGAGATCCAGGCGCATTCCGTTTTGAAGGAGAATTGACGATGCCACATCTCCAGAGGATATAACCCTTTCCGTTTCACGAAATTTTATAAAATGGTCTATTACTTTTTTGGGTTCATGTGATGCCACAGCAATATCTATATCGCCAACTGTCGCCACCATTCTTCTTAATGACCCCAAAGGTTCCACGCGTTGGCATGCATTCAATGTTTTCATATAGTCGATCACACGCTTGGCGACTGAATACGCTTGAGGCAGAGGATATCGGGTCTCGGAGGTATTTTTGTATTCTTGAATTGATTTTAGGATTTCCTGCTCACTCTTCTGGCCAAAGGATGGCAAAATTCTTATCTTGCCAGTTTTTGCAGCCGCTTCTAGTTCATCTATATTTTTCACGCCAAGCTGGGATGCGAGTTTGTAGGCTGTTTTTGGCCCCATGCCCATAATGTCCAAAAAATTAAACATTGCCGGGGGAAGACCCCGCTTTACGTCATCAAAGTGCTTTATGTGCCCTTTTGAAAACAGTTCTTTAAGGTGTTGCTGAATCCCCTCCCCTAAACCTGGCACCGTATTTAATCGGCCATCCTCGTAGAGATCTTGGAGTTCGCCTGTTGCATGTTCGATGCTGTCTGCGGCCTGATCATATGCAATAATTTTAAAACGATTTCCATTTTTCACTGTGTAAGCCGCCGCTATATCCCGCAGTAATTTTGCGATTTGTTTGTTTGAAAAATGTTTCATCCACTCTATTATATTGCAAAATGTGAATTAACAGTTATAATTTAGCTTTGCAAGTGGGATCGTAGCTCAGTCTGGTTAGAGCGCTTCCCTGTCACGGAAGAGGTCGGGGGTTCGAGTCCCCTCGGTCCCGCACTTCGACTCGTTTCACTTGCCAGTGCAAGGTGCGACGATAGAAAGTAATGTTTGTGAGGACGAGAAGTTTACCCTGAGTGAAATCGAAGGGAGTCCCCTCGGTCCCGCATAATTGTAATTAGCTTTTTTAGTTTTCTGCCTAGAAAGGAGGATTCATGGCTTCAAAGAAAAAATCTGTTTTATTGAAAAATTGGCAGGAAAACTATGCGAGCTTCATTTTAGGGGCAATCATAATTGTAATTTTGGGTTTATTGGTCGCAAATTTCATAACGAGCAGGAATGGTAATATTCTCGATTCTCGAAACGATGAAATAGGACAGTCCGGTCAGACTGCCGGAGAAAATACGCGTGGGAAAGAGTACACCGTGAAAGCAAATGACTCGCTTTCTAAAATAGCTGAAAGCGAATACGGTGATAAGATGCTGTGGCCCGTTCTTGCAAGGGCAAATAATATTCAAACCCCAAACTTGATATATGCCGATACCGTACTAAAGCTTCCGTCCAAGGAAGAGGCTGATGCGTTAAAAGAAGATATGACCATCACGTCTTACAAAGTCCTGGAGGGAGACACACTTTTTAAGATTGCAGAAAAAGTTTATGGTAACGGCGGCATGTGGGGAAAAATTGCATCGGCGAATAAAGTCGGCCGATTACCTAATGGCAATCCGCTTATTTTTGCGGGGAGTACAATCACAATTCCTCGATAATGACGGGGTTTTGGTAGACTATATTTTGATATATCCGGCATATTGGCGGTATGCTTGCGTGAGGCCGCGGGATTTGTACAATGGCAGTACGCCACCTTCCCAAGGTGGAGACGCGAGTTCGATTCTCGTATCCCGCTCAAATTTCCCAGAAAGAAATTTGAGCGAGGTTCGCTCATTTTCCGTTCAATCAGCTAAATTTAAATGAGCGACCCGCTAAGTAGCAAACCCACACTCTACGTTTTACTCAGTGAGAAAGATAATCGAACGTATGTAGGTTCCACATCAGACTTTGAAAAAAGGTTGCTGCTTCATAATTCAGGCCGAGTAAAATCTACAAAGCGTAGAACTCCCTTCAAACTATTATTTGCAGAGCAATTTGAAACCCTGAAAGAAGCACGAAAACGGGAACTCTATTACAAATCAGGTGCAGGAAGGCGAAAGTTAAAGGAATTTTTCAAACACGAACCCTAATCTAATTACTGGAAACGGGACAGTAACTTCAAAATAAGTCCAACTAATTCCTTAATCTTTCGATAATAATAATAATAATGATATAGTTAAATGGTGATGAAAAAAGGATTTTCCCTTATCTTACTTTTCACTGCCGTTCTTATTGTGTTGGTGCTAACCGTAATTATTGCCGGAAGAATGTATTTTTATGGAAGTCTAGTAGGCTCAGTGAAAAAAGGTTCACCGATTTACCGGAACGAGGAAGCTACAAAAGGCTGGCAAACACATTCTGATTCTGATTTGAACATTTCATTTAAGTATCCGCAAGGCTGGCAAATCTACAAAGAGGGTTCAAATTTAATCTATCTGCATACCTTTGCTGGATCTGGCAAACCTTATGATCCAGTAAATGATCAAGGACAATTTTTAGTTGTTATTAATAATGCAACTAGGCCTGGTTCAAAAAATGCTGACGAGCTAGTACAAATGAGAAAGATGCCACTAAATAGAACTTTAGGAGGAATATACTATTACAAAAATCAAAAAGAGTTTAAGGTAAATAACTATGAGGCCTTTTACGTGGAGCAAACAAACAAGGAAAACACCACAGCGTCAGGAGAAACTTACCTGCTCGACGGAAAAGGCGGTGGGGTTATTTTTTCAGCAAGATCCAAAGATGGGGTACAAACGTATTTATCAGACATAATGTCAACTGTGGTGTTCACTACGAGATCTGAAAGTGCATCATTAGGGACAAACGATAAGGTGAGCAATGACAATGTTAATTCAAATAATGTAAAGATGGCAGCAACTGCTGTAGGATCTTGCATAACAAGCCAGAATGTGAAAGGTGAACCAACATCGAAAACATACTCGACCGAGATGGGAGGCTGCGGTAATAAAGACTATTTAGTGCAAAGTAATTTTTTGGAGTTAGAACAAGCAAATAATTTAGCTATTCATTTCCTTAATAACAATAGCAATACAAAAATTTGCCTTTACGCTGAAAACTCATTGGGAAATGGAATAATTAGTTGGGATTCAGAATCTGGAATAATTACTGATCCAGATAAGAGTAACAGCACAATTAGTTGTATTTAACATTCAGATGTCAGACAAATGTGCTTATTTAGGACCTCCAATTGAAACGCTGGAATTTTTGCTTCCTCGTTGTTATCGTTGAGCCTAAAGAGGAGTTCTTCGACTATTCTCAGAAACTTCGATCCGACACCGCCCTTTTTCAAAGAGCGATCCTCGCTCATCTTTGATGAGTGGCCCAAATAGCGTCTCCCGCTCTTGTTGCGTTACTTCATTTGAATAAGAGTCGTTTTCCATCTAAAATAGTGTTGGTGAAGTATTAGCTTTAAGTGCCACCTTAGCTCAGTTGGTAGAGCAGCACTTTCGTAAAGTGAAGGTCCCGAGTTCGACTCTCGGAGGTGGCTCAAGTTGACAGTGAATTAGTTTTTAGCTGAGTGAAATACTAATTTTTCATTGTCGGCGCTGTGTAAAATGAGAAAGATAAATAGAGTTCAAAGACTGGCAAGGAGAGAAGAGAAAGATATCGTGAAAAGAATCTTTTTTCTCTCTATTTTTAGTGTGGTTTTAATCTTTGTTCTTTTGACTGTTGGTATAACCGGCCTGGGAAAGCTTGCTGACCTCTTGGATGTTGTCTTTAAAGGGGGAGAAGAAGTCACTGTTGAGACATCCGACCTAAATCCTCCAATATTGGATGTACCTCCCGCCCATACTAATGAAGAGCACCTTAAGGTTACCGGTTTCTCCTCAGGCGGTGACAGGATAGACATTTATCTCGATGATGAAAAGGTAGGAGAGGCAGTGCCGGAAGCCGGTAAATTTAGCCTTGAATTGACCCTAAAGAATGGCTTGAATAGAATTTGGGCCAAAACGATTGCCGGTGATAGGCAAAGTGATTTTTCACAAGTAGCGGTTGTTAATTTCGACAAAACTGCCCCAAAACTCGAAGTTTCAACACCGGTGGACGGGCAAAGCTTTTATGGAAACAATAAAGTTCCGGTTGGGGGCAAAACAGAGCCGAATGTACAGGTATTTGTCAATGGTTTCTTGGCAAATGTTGACACCGGCGGCGAATTTGAAGTTGTGGTTCCAGTCGCCGAAGGCGATAGCGAACTTGTGGTAAAGGCGCTGGACGATGCCGGCAATGAGACCCTGGTCAAAATCCCCGTAAGTTTCCGAAAATAAACTAGGCAACCCAGTGACCGGTTATGAATAGGGCGACAAGTAAGCTCTGAAGGGACAGCGACAGTGCCCAGATAATATGCTTTACCCTGGGACGAGTATTAAGCAGGGTGCCAATAATTATGAATGTGCCGAGTGACGCCAGGGCATAGCGAGGAATGCTTGTGAGTGTACCCGTTGACAGCGGTACCAGAATTGCCAGGATAGAAAATATCCACACGTTAGACTCTACGCGTTTGGCGTTTCTTGCGAGTAGATACAAAAATGCGGCTGCAGTTGAAATATCGAATACGTTATTTAGGCTGAAGGCTTGAAGAGATATAAGAGAAATGGCGCTTGAAAATATCGTTGTTACCGGATCGATTGCAAACCTCCCCCATCCGCTTTGTACCGACATAAACAACAAAGCGTTGCCAAAGGTCAGATATAGATATCCCGTGTAAACAAGAAATGGTGCTGGGGAAAGAAATATTGCAGCGATAGTAATTTTATTTTTTGCGCGAACAGCCCCCTTAAATATATTGCCCAGAATTAGAAAAATGCCGATATATCTTGCGAACGGCAAAAGTGCGGTTGATGCCGCGAACAGCATATGTTTATTTCGCGACAAGGCGTATATAGACGTAATGGCCAGGAGCAAAAAAAGCGACTCCGAATAAACAGTTATGCAAAAAAAGGTGGTGGGAAAGAATAAAAATGTCAAAATGATGTCGCTGGCTTTTTTCCCGCCATAGATTTCCACTGAATACCTGTGAAAAACATAGATAAAGGCAAAAAAAGAAACTATCGAAATAGCGATTCCGGAAGAAATTGGACTTACCCTAAATATTTGTGTAAACGTCCGCATGAAAAATGGATATAGTGGTGAAAAAGCGAATTGCCTTGGGCTTGAATAGCCGCTAGTCGCAATTTCGACGTAGTTGCCTCCATCCCACTGAGCCAGTGACAACCAATAGCTGAAATTTTGAGTTTGCGATTGTGCGCCGATACCCGAATTGGCAATTTTTGGTAAGGCAAGGCCTCCAATAGCCGACAAAAAGAATATGCCGGCAATCCAGAAAATGATAATTTTAAAAATCCCGAACATATTTTAGGCTAATAAGAAAAACCAGCGGCATTAAGATTTGCGGATATAGCAGCGAATTCACAAACTGGGCATGCACTAACAATGCTACCAGCAAACTGGCCAGAGCGAGCGATAAATAATTGTCCTTAAGATGTTTCACGGTGATTTTAAAAATTGATAACATCCAAGCAATATAAATGGCGAAACCAAATATGCCTGTTGTGGCAAGAATTAAAAGGAGGGACGAGTCTGTTCCCGCACCTGAATGTCCACCGTCCGAATTTTCATCTGAAAAGAAGCCATATTGCCTTTGGGCGTTTCTGTAATTATTAAACCCAACACCAAAAGCCGGCCTGTCGCGAATAATGACCAATGCATTTCGCCAACTTTCTATTCTGGATTGTGCCGTTTCGTCCACTGTCAGTGCACCGATGATTCTTGTGTCGGCACCGGGAACAAGTATAAAAGATGCGACGAAAAGGGCTATTGGGAAAATAATAATTCTGGGCGATTTGATCATGGAAATAAGCAGCATGGAAACCGTATATGCAAGGTATGTACTTCTTGAAAATGTTAAAAGTACCGCTAGTGAGAAAAACAATGTTAATAATGTGTATTTTAGACTTGGGAAGTAGAGGCTGCGGCTTAGGCAAATACAGACTAAAATGATAAGTATTCCTCCGGTATAATTGGGGTCCAGCGTTGTTGAGGCGAGTCTATTGATGTGTGGATCCCATCCATATGCCGCAAGTGTTGAAAAGTCGGGAAATAATATAAATTGCAGAAATCCCAGAAGCGTGAAAATAAATCCGGTTGCAATAAAGATATTTAAGAATTTGTCAATTTCGCCTTTTTGGACAATATTTACAATAACCAACCCAAGCATAGAGTAGAGAATAAAGCGAACCAGGAAAAAGGCCGCCAGGGTTACATCACTCGCGGGATAAGTATTGAGAGATAGAATTGTTGAGGCGGCGGCGGCTATAAAGAAAATTGCGCCGTATGGGAATAAAAATTTCGGCAGTATTATCCTCCTTTTGGATAGGGCAGTGTAAAGCATGAAATAGATGTTGACGATCACCACCAAAAGGTCTGTGATATTTGCGGCAGAATTGGCCGTTATATTTATCCGTACCAGTTGCCCGGAGACCAGGGACAATAATAGCGCGATTAACAGAAGTTTAATTAGGTGCATCTATATATGTGCACGCATCAGGACTCGAACCTGAGACCTCTACGGTGTGATCGCAGCGCTCTACCAGCTGAGCTATGCGTGCTTGACTTCCTACTGTACGAGCTGGCCAATTTTATCATAGAATAATAGTCACCATGAAGATGCAAGAAAGCGTTATGGCAACGTTTAAGGAGATTTTCCAGACGGCACTTATTTCTTTGGGAATATTTTTATTTGTCTATATATTCCTAGTTCAACCACACAGGGTGAAGGGGGAGTCGATGGTCCCCAGTTTTGAAGACGGTGAACTTTTATTGACGGAAAAAGTATCTTACCGCTTCGGAAATGTCGCCAGGGGTGATGTCATAGTTTTTGAGGCTCCGGTAGGCAGAAAAGTGGATTTTATAAAAAGAGTCATTGGCCTGCCCGGCGATGAAATTGAAGTCACGGGTGGCTCTGTTTTTGTCAACGGCACGAAGCTTGATGAGGGCTATATTAACGTTTCAACACAAGGCGAAGTGAGAAAAACACTTGGTGAAGATGAATATTTTGTGCTTGGGGATAATAGGGATGCATCCAGCGACTCGAGGGTTTTTGGTGTGATTCATAAAGGTGCCATTCGCGGCCGGGTATGGTTTGTATATTGGCCAATTATCAAATCTACGGTGTATGCAGGAGTGCGGGTAGTATCAGGAGTTAATTACTGAATCCCTAATTCTTTTGATCACTTGGGTCGTATCTTCTACCCTACCTTTGACTACAATATGCATTTTGCTTTCCACGCGTGACTGGCTAATTTTCACTTTGGTCTTTACACCTTCGGCAGTTAATTTGTCGGAAAGTTCCGTTTCGAATTTGTCTAATTCTTCATTTTGAAGACGCAATATCGGCTTTTGCTGTTTTGGTTGAATGTTCTCCCTGGATTTCAATTTGCGGGATAATTCTTCCGCACCCCGAACAGATAGGTTTTTGGCAAGAATTTCCTTGTAAGCCTCCAGTACCAGGTGCGGATCTTCCAGTGAAGCCAGTGCCCGCACATGGCCCTCACTTGTTGCCCCGGATGCAAGTGCATCTTTTAAAACGTCCGGAACCAGTAAAAGCCTGAGTGTGTTTGAAACGTAAGGCGCGCTTTTGCCCACTTTCACCGCGATTTCGCCCGTGGAGAGTCCGAATTCATCTATAAGTCTTTTGAACGCCTGTGCGCGTTCCAGGGGGTTCAGGTCGATCCGCTGTACATTTTCGATGATAGCCATCTCCAGCATTCCCTGCGGGGAAGTTTCTTTGATTATTACGGGAACTTTTGCTATTCCCGCAATTTTGGATGCCCGCCATCGTCTTTCACCGGCAATAATTTGGTAGCCTGCGGGGGTTTTTGCAACAACGAGAGGTTCTAAAACGCCGTGTTCGCGGATCGAATCCACCAGTTCTGTCAATGAATCCGGCGTAATTAAACCGCGCGGCTGCAGAGGATTTGGCTGCAGCATGTCGATATCAAGTTCGAAAATTTGTGTTTCTTCCACCTTAAATTATATCTATAAATTTTTTACCTAATTTTGTTCGGAACTTAACGATGCCCTCTTTTAGGGCAAATATTGTGTGGTCACGGCCAATTTTGCTGCCGTTTCCGGCAAAAAACTTTGTCCCGCGCTGGCGGATCACAATACTTCCTGCTTTTGCCATTTGGCCGCCAAAAACCTTAACGCCCAGGCGCTTACCAGCACTGTCCCTATTTTTTTTGGTTGTTCCCCCGCCTTTTTTGTGTGCCATTTTATGCCGTTTTACGTAAAACGTGTTGCGTTTAACGTTAAAGGAATTTTAGCGGTATTTTCACAAAGTGTCAATGGGATCAGAAGGTTATGGATTGATATATTTATGAATTTTGTCTAGAAGCTAGCTCCGCTGTCGCTATTACTACAGACCCTAAAAAAATTGCCCTGTGTGGCCAATAATCTTCACGTGTACTTGTTCTACTAACAATGACATGAGCATCTGTTTCAATAATATCTGCACGCTCTTGCGCTGATTCGGCCGCAATTATTTTTGCTGCCACCGACTCAACTATTTTTTTCCAGGCTTCATGTTCTTGCGCGGAGGCTAAGTTATATTCTTGGTAATCACCCATATATAAATCTCTGCTCTTTCCCCTGGCTTCTAGATATCTTTCGATTAGGGAGTCGTGGTCGTTATGTTCTGCTGTGGCGTCGATCTGCTCTACCATTTATGATTCGATCTTTTCGATGAGGACTTTTGTTTTTTGCTGTCTGTGACCGGTTGTCCTTAGGTACTTAGATTTCGACTTGAATTTAACTACCCTTATTTTTTTGCCTTTGAAATTCGAAACTACTTTTGCTTTCACTTTCGCTTTTTCAACCAGCGGCTTGCCAACTGTTACAGTCCCGTCGTTGGAAAGCAGGAGTACCTCGCCAAAGTTGACCGCGTCCCCTTCTTTTCCGTTTAGTTTTTCGATATCCAATATTTGGCCTTCAGAAACCTTATATTGTTTTCCACCGGTCTTTATAATTGCCCAGCTGTTCATGAGTTTGGATTTTACCATTTACATCGGTTGGTTTTCAAATGGTTAGTGGCTGTAGCGCAGAATGGAATAAACAATTCCAAACAGAAAAAGCGTAGTGAGCAGTGATGATCCACCGTATGAAACAAGGGGAAAGGTTATTCCCGTCACGGGCAAGAGCGCCAGGTTCATGCCTACGTTCACAGTGAATTGGGTAATTAAAAATGCGGCGATACCAACAAGTAGAAGCTGACCGAAGCGGTCTTTGTTTTTAGTAAACCTGATTATTCTTGCGACGAGCCAGGCAAATATTACAATGAGCACCCCAGCCCCGGCAAAACCTAACTGTTCGGTTATGGACGCAAAAATAAAATCACTTTCCGCTTCGGGCAGGAAGTTTAATTGCGACTGTGATCCTCTTGCAAAACCTCTCCCAAATATTTGCCCGGACCCGATGGCGATTTTAGACTGAATAATATTGTATCCCGTGCCAAGAGGATCGGAACTTGGATTTATAAAGGTCAGTAGGCGATTTTTTTGGTAGGGTGCGAGCAGTTCGTAGGAAAGGAACATCAAAAGTAACCCGGCAAAAATAAGCAGAATCAGGTGCTTAAGCCTGAGCCCGGACGCAATGACCACCGCGAGCCAAATCGCAAATATTGCCAAAGAGTTGCCGATATCCGGCTGCATGATAATGAGGAGTGCGGGCGGCACTATTAATAAAAAGCTGGTAAGCAGATTTTGGACCGATCTGGCAGATTTGTCTTTAAAATAAACTGCAAGAAGGATTATTGTGGCAACCTTTGCAATTTCGGAAGGCTGGACCCGAAAAGCCCCAAGATCTATCCAGCGGACGGATCCCCGCACAGGATCTGCAAGAAGAAAAAGAGCAACCAGGGAAACTAGAGTTGCAAAATATAACTTTTTCGATAAGCTTTCCAGCGAACGATAATTAAACCGGGACGTTGTGACAAGCGCAATAAAACCTAACACCCAATAAACAAGTTGGTTTGCGGCAAGTTTTTGATTTATTGAATAAATAATAAGGAGCGATATTAGCCCTATCGAAATTATTTGGGCAGTAAGAAGCCAGTCCCATCTGTTGCGCATGAGGTTATCTTACTATTTCTAGTGTTTCCGCCTTTTCCAAATTTTTGGCGAGCGTTTGTCGCTTGATTTCGACTTCGAATTGTTTTGGCCAAGAGGGAAGCCTAACGGTAACCAGCTCGTTTAGATTGCATCCCGCTTCCTTCCTGGCTTGCTGGATTTGGCGGATGATTTCGCGTGCATCCCCTTCTGCTTTAAGTGCGGGCGTTATATTTGTATCAAGTGATAAATTTGAACCTTTTTTGAAAACTACGTTTTTAACATTAACCTCCCCTGCTACCAGTATCTCAATTTCGTCAGGAAATTTTTGCGTTCCATAGACTAATTTGCCCAGTGGTTGTCTTACTTTGATTCCTTCTTTCTTTCTGAGTGCATGTGCATTTTCAACCAGTTCTCTGGCGTTTTGCATTTGGATTTCTAATTCTTTATCGATTAAAGTTCTATCTGAGCTGGGATAATTTGCAAGATGGACCGACTCCTCAGCAGTTAAATTCCTGTAAATTTCTTCTGAAATAAAGGGCATTATTGGTGCAATTAATTTTGATAGGTCCACAAGAATTGAAAAAAGGAAAGGCAGGGCGTCGACTACCCTATCCCTACTTCTTCTTACATACCAGGAAGAAAGGTCGTTAATGACAAAGTCTTCAATTTTTTCAGATGCTTTTTGGGATTCAAATTTTGCAAGAGACTTACAAACATCATTTATAGTTGAATTGAAACGGGATAAAACCCACCTGTCCAGAATATTTGTTGGCTGAGAAGATTTTGGAGTCCAATTGTTCAAATTTGCATAGGTCGTAAAAAAAGAATAGATGTTCCATAAAATCAGATAAAACCTGCGGCGGACTTCATCTGCTTTGTGATAACCAAACAAGAGGTTGTTTGTCGGATTTTGACTTGAGTACATCCAGCGCATAACATCGACACCGATTTTATCCGCAGCTTCGTTGAACTCGATGGAGTTTCCTTTGCTCTTGTGCATTTCTTCACCTTTTTCGTCAAGAAGAGTTGCAAAACCCAAAACTGTATTGAAAGGGTTTGTGTTTTTTAAGACTGTGGACATGGCAATCAGTGCATAAAACCAATTCTTAAACTGTCCAGGGAAAGATTCGGTTATGAAATCTGCGGGGTACCAGCTTTCAGGCATTGTCGAAAACGGCACGATTCCGGCATCCAGCCAAGGGTTCCCGACGTCCAAGATTCTTAAGGTGGTAGATTGGCATTTTGGGCACTTAATTTTAACTTCATCAATCCATGGACGGTGTGGACTGTTGCCGTCAAATTTATCCCAACCGCTTATTGCTTTTTGCTGCAATTCTTCACGTGAGCCAATTACTTCGAAATTTTTGCATTCTGTGCACTCCCAAATTGGAAGAGCAAGACCCCAGTAGCGTTTTTTGGAAATCAACCAATCGTGCATATTTTTGAGCCAGTCGAGTTCACGATCCAAACCAAATTTTGGAATCCAGGTTATTTTTTTGGCAACATCAACCATTTCCTGACGAAGCGTTCGGCCTTTTTTGTCATCCGGGTCTTTTTTGTCCATTGCGATATACCATTCGTCGACCACCCGCCAGACAAGCTCTGTTTTACAGCGCCAACAGGTTGGATAACGGTGTTTATAGTTTTCACTCTTTGCAAAATACTTCCCGTTTTCTTTTTGTTTCAAATAAGTAATTATTAGATTTGGATCCTGTTTTGCGTTTTTTCCAGAAAATTCTCCCAGTCCATTGAGGTAACTAGCATCTTCATCAATTAAATCTACAACAGGAAACTTCTCATTTTTTCCAAGTTGAAAATCCTCAGCCCCTGCGCCTGGTGCAATATGTACGAGCCCTGTGCCATCTTCCCCAGAAATAGGTAAAATCCGCTCATCTGTCGCAATTATGCGATGTTTATAATCTCCAAATAAGTGTTTTTGGCGCTCATAATCATCAAAAGGTGCCTCGTAAATCCATCCAACCAAATCCTTGCCTTTTTTCTTTTGAAGCGGTTCACCTTTATCAAGAACCTGTAATCTTTTTTCCATTACCCATATTTCCTCACCTTTTTCGTTTTTGAAGGTTACATATGTTTCCTTAGGCTCAACTGCCACGGCTATGTTACCAGGAATAGTCCAAGGTGTAGTCGTCCAAACAAGCAGGTATTGATTAGGGCGATCTACTAATGGAAGCTTAAAAAAGATTGACTCATGGGTAATTTCCTTGTATTCTTCGGTCAATATTTCGTGTTGTGAAATAGCTGTCCCGCAGCGCGGGCACCAAGGCACGGAATCCCTTCCTTTATATAAATACCCTTTCTGGTGGCAAACCTTTAAAAAATTCCAGATGGTGTAGTTGTTGGCATCACTTGAGGTGTGGTATGAATTTCCCCAATCCATGAAATAGGCAAGGCGTTTGCTTTGATCGGTTTGGACTTGGGAATATTTGGCCACCCGTTCCTTGCACTTTTCGACAAACTTGTCGATGCCGTATTTTTCAATATCTTTTTTGTTTTTGAAACCCAATTCTTTTTCGACTTCGACTTCTACCCAGAGGCCTTGTTCATCGAATCCGTTTTGGAATCGCCCCGCCTCCCCCGTCATATTGTGGAATCTTTGGAAAAGGTCCTTGTAAGTCCTGCCCCAGGCGTGATGGACACCCATTGGATTATTTGCGGTTATTGGCCCGTCCAGAAAAGAAAACTTATCTTTGGAACCCTTATTTTTCTCGAGGTATTTTTGGACAATCCCCTTTTTTTGCCAAAACTCCAGAAGGTCGTGCTCCATTTTCACAAAGTCCTGTTTTGGATTAACGCTTTTAAATTTTTGAGCCATAGTAAGGCTAATTATATATCAGGTATTTAGTCCCCGCATAACCTATGCTAGGGTCGGACCCTAATTGTGCCAGAAGGCTACATTTAGTTCAACAGAGTTTTCCTTAAGAAATTAACAATTTCGCTATGGGCTTCCTCCATGTGTTCGCCTCGCATAGTATGAGGTCCATTTTTAATGACCTTGAGTCCTTTTCGTCCTGAGCCCAAACTTTCTATCAATTTTCTGCTTTGATCAAGTGGCACAACATCGTCTGCGTCTCCATGGATAATTAAAGTCGGAGCAGTTATCACCTGCACTCTTTTATAAATATTAATGTTTATTGTGTCTCTGAGGATTTTGCCCCTTTCGTCTTCATCTGAGTGCGCTTTTATCACTGCAGGATAATCTGAAACTGGACATTTTAAGGTTAGTGCCGAGACAGGATTTTGGGAGGAATAGAGCAAAGCAACATATCCACCAAAACTGGTTCCATGAAGGGCGAAATTCTTTAGGTTCAGATCTTTAACTGAAGACTTTAGATCGCCAAGACCTATGGTGGGAGTAAGATCACCAATCTTTCCTTCCGCCTGACCGCAACCGGTAAAATCAAATAGGTATACGCAGAGTCCTCCTTGGATTAGTTTTTGCGATAAATCTTTTTGGGAAATTGAATCTTTAGAGCTGGCAAAACCGTGACAAATAACAACCGTCGGGGCACTTTTGTCATATCCTTCGTAAATTGCGGAGAGCGTTAAACCTTTCGAATTTTTGAATTTGCGTTTTTCTAAAAACATGTCTTTAATTTTATCATCACGTGTTAAAATTTTTGCAGGACAATGAGTATTTTTGGTATTAAAGTAAATGTCAGGCTGCAAATATTACTTTGGGTTTTTATTTTGTTATCTTTGGCGATTTATTTATTAGGTAAACAAATTCCGCAAGAATCAATAAAAAATTTTATCGCCCAATTCGGCCCATGGGGACCATTAATATTTATTCTGCTTGGACAAATACCTTATATTATTGCTCCTGTTAACGGAATACCATTCCTGATAGCAGGCTATTACCTTTTTGGGACAAATATTATTTTTTTTCAGTATCCGACAGCGCTTTTAGGCTTTTGTATCAATTTTTACATTTCCAGAAGATGGGGGAGGCCTTTACTCGCCAAATTTTTGGATACTAAGAGTCTGAACAAAATTGATTCTATTGCAAATAGTCATGGGGTTTTGACGCTAATTGCTTTTAGGATTTTTCAGGGCGGCCTTGGCGATTATGTTTCATACGCCTACGGTCTCACAAGAATATCTTTCAAGCAATATTTTTTAGTCAGTGCTGCCGCAATTATTCCCGGGCAGGCAATTTGGTATTATTTTGCCAATAAAACTAATAACATCGAGGGATTTTTGGCCGTCAACTGGATTTTAACCGCAATCTTTTTTTCGATGCTTATTGCGGGATCATTTGCCACAAGGAGGCTTAAGGCACGAGGGGAAACAAAATAACAATTATATTAGCTCGGCATTTATCCATTTGAGATAATCTTTACCTGCTTTTTTGATATCGATTGATATTACCTCCGGCAAGTCGTATGTATGGAGCTTTTTGATTATTTTCTCAATCTTTGTGAAATATCCCTTTTTAGTTTTTAAAATAACCTGGAATTCTTTCGCGTTTGTAATTTTACCTTTCCACCAGTAGGTAGATTCCATGGCAGGCAGAATGCTGTAGCAGGCAATTAACTTCTCTTTTAAAAGCGCCCTGCCGATTTTGTAAGCGATGGATTTTTTGTCCGTTGTGGTAAGTATGAGTATCACGTTCATCTAAATTCGTAGGCGGGAGTAATTATACCGCGGAGATGATTTTTTGCGCGGTTAAACTGTCACTTTCTCCAGGATGCCGGCATTGACTAATAACTGCTGTTTTTCCGGGTGTTTTCTCAAGTATTCTGGGATGTCTGTCCTGCCGGACAACTCCGCGAGGATTCGGGATGTATGCGATCTCTTATAACCTTCGCAATTAAGGGCAATATCCATTGCTAGTTGGGCAAAGATTATTTGTTCCTCTGAGCCAGGCTCGTGGGAATGTGCAAGTCCCCCAACTTGTTCTGCTAATCTATCGCAACTCATACTATAGGTGCTTATTTTAACACCTATCGGGTTATAAGTCAATTGCTATAGGGCTAAACTGTAAGTGTTTAAATAGTTTTTCGCCACCAACAATAACTAGGAGCGGCACGCGGTAACGCGATTAAATTTGTCAACTCTTAGCTCTTGTTGACCGTAAAATCCCATACCATTGCAATAACCACAATGATAATGCCGAATGTTAGTGCGTTTGCCACCAGACCTGAAAACATGCCAGCCAAGATTAAGCCAAGTCCAATGCCAAACAGGGAATGGGACAGTGCGTGCGGAGCCGTACAAGATTTCAGTCTTGCATTAAAACCTGCTGCCATCTGAATCACCACCTTTCTTATTCAACGTTAGGCCAAGCGCGTGAAAAGGTCAACTATTTAGCTGCCCGGACCTGTACAAGTTGAAAGTAATTTCCGTCTACATCCGCAAAGGTTGCGATTAGGCCGTAACCTTCGATGTGATAAATATCCTGCACCATTTTGACTTTTGCTTTCTTGAGTCTTTTAACCTCTTTTTCGATGTCATCGACTTCGAAGTTAAGCATGTAGCGGGATGGGTCTTTCGACTTCCCTTTAACTTTTGAGTGCGGATTTATATAAAGCTGAACACTGGCAAATTCATAGACTGTTTCGCCTTTTTCGCCCATTTCCCAAACGTTTGTGCATTTAATGCCTACAACATCTTTATAAAAATCAGCAAGTTTTGTGGAGTTTGACGTGGAAAGAAGCACGCCATCTAATTTTCTAATCATTACTATCACCCCCTTTCAACATGAAGGGTCAGTTTATCGCGGGAAAACCATAAAAACAATAGGGCATTTTGTTGAATTTTTGGCGGCGGGATTTAATTTATTTGATAAAAACCGCTTTGTAGCCTGTTTTTTTGATGGCGGCAATAATTTCTTCTGGGTTAGTTTTTCCGGCGTCGAATTCTACATCACATTCCCCTTTTGCGTAACTAGTCTTGGCACTTACCACACCGTCTAAGTCCTCCAGGTCAAAGTCGATGTTCATGGCACATGAAGTGCAATGCATTCCTTCTATTTTTAAGTTACCCTTGATGACACTGCTCATATTACCTCGATTACTCCCCTATACATTCCCATAGAACAATTGAATTTTATTTTTCCCGTTTTTGTCGGGGTAAAAGTAATTGTTTGGGTATCCGTCGCCGCTAAGTTTCTGCTGATTCCCATCGAGGGAATCCTAAAAGCGGATGCACAACTGTATGCATCCTTGCTGATTAGAGTCAGGGTGAGCTCCTGGTCTTTTTTTACCCTGATGTAATTAGGTTTGTAACCGTAAGAGGTAACATCGATCTGGGCATTTTGGGTCGTTGCTTCATCGACGTTTTGGGCTTGCTGATCGTTTGATTTCCCCAAGCTTATGGCCGACGGAAAATTTTCAACCAATGATTGTAAGGTAAGCGGAGAATTAAGTGCTACCAAAGAACCGTTAATCGAGCTTATGCCTAAATAAATTACAGCAACTGCCGCAAGTTTTAGAAACTTGGCTTTAAATGCTTCGCCCATAACAGAAGTTGCAATACCGATCCCAAAAAATAGCGGCATAGTCCCCAGGATAAATGCCGCCATAATCGATGCGCCAACAAAGGCGTTTGCACTGCTTATTGCCAGGGCTTCCATCGCAAGTGTTGTTCCGCAAGGAATAAAGATCGTCATTGCACCCAAAAGCGCCGGTGCAAAAATGTCTTTGGATTTAGACTGGTTTCTGACTATTCTGGTTAAAAATCTGGGCGGCTGGATTATAACGTAGCGGAAAATTGGGTGAATATTTAATAAATTTAGGGCAACAGCGATCATGTAAAGCCCTGCCGCCAGCTGCATTACTGTTTGCACCTTTCCGCCGATATTTAAGACGCCTCCAAATGCCCCCAACAAAAATCCGAGGATTATATACGCGATATATTTTGAAATTAAAAAAACCCCTGTTGCATAAATTGCATGCTTGGCCGTCCCTCTTCCCATAGAACCTTCCTCTTCCCTTTCGGCAATAACCGATGCCAAAAGGCCTCCTTGGACCGCAAGGCAAGTTAAGCCGCCTACGGTTAACCCTGTTAGAAAAATTATCCATAGATTCGTGCTGTCGATATTTTGGGCCTGGGGTGCAAAGTTAAAATTCTTCAAAAGAAGATAAGCACCAATGACGATAGCGGCAATCGGAAGTAATTTTAAAAAACCTATGCGTGAGGTCCGGCCGCCAATAGGCCGATGGCCGGTTGATGTCTTGTCTCCCCACAAGAGAATTTTAAAACTGTAACCTTCCACCGCTTGCCGCAGTTGTTCGATACCGATTTGCCCTGATGAATAAATTTCTGCTTTGCCGGTTCTATGATGTGCATAGACTTTTGCAACACCATCTATTTGCGTGAGAAGTTTTATAACCATAATTTCCTCGTTGATGGTTGACATGCCTTGTATGTACAATTCCATTTTTGTTAGGGGAAGTTTTTGGTCCATGTTTATTTATTTAGCTGGAATCTCTTAAGAAGTAGGGAATTGGAAACCACCGAGATGGAACTTGTTGCCATTGCGACCGATGCGAAAATTGGTGAAAGCAGCAATCCAAAAAACGGGTAGAGTACGCCCATTGCTACGGGGATTAACAATATGTTGTATCCAAATGCCCAAAAGAGGTTCAACTTTATTGTCCTCATGGTTT